>Ga0209455_1000100_pt1 | contig 207862 bp, 190 predicted proteins | sample AraplaCol_mCL_r2_FD_184275 | JGI IMG/M metagenome (GOLD analysis project Ga0209455, IMG submission 184275) | Arabidopsis root microbial communities from North Carolina, USA - plate scrape CL_Col_mCL_r2 (SPAdes) (version 2) | ecosystem: Host-associated > Plants > Roots > Endosphere | place...
CAAGTGGACTGGCTCCCGGCACGATTGGAAGAGCGCGATGACGCAGTTCGCACTGCTTTACCCGGAACGATTCAACATTGGAGTCTGAATCTCAACCCGCCTCACACACGGAATTCCGGATACCTCCTTCCCAAATTTTGCATAAATTTGTTCCTAGCCCCCTCCCCTGCCCCTCAACGCAACTCCCGCATGTTCGTATTTGAGCGCTCACAAGGCTCCACGCCTCCCGATCGATAGCCTCACCGCGTCTAGCCGCGCTTGTACGTAAGCGCGGCAAAGCACGCACGCTGGCGCAGCGTTGCGTGGGGAGTCCACATCTCACCGCGAATTGCGCCTGTTATCAAAGACAGGCGGCCAAGCTTGGCGTCGTGAACGGCATTGCGCGGCGTTGCACGGTTATCCGAAGAGCCTACCAGTAAGCCCCGGTTTGCGCGCTCGCGAGCAACCTCGCAATCAGATCTACGCCTTCAGGAGTGTGAAGGTAGTCTGCAGGACATCCTCCACCGAGAGCCGGAACCGGCGAATGAAGCCAGTTGAGAAGCCATGACCGTGCGTCAAAGCCATCCGGATTCCCAGATTCTTCGATCATCCTCCGAACCTGCGTGACAAGCATTTCAACGACGGCTGGCGAGATACTTTGTGGGCCTGAATCCGATGGCAGCGAATCCTCGCGGTTGCCTTTTCTAGTGGTGGGCATTTATGTGTCGCGCTCGATTCGGCGTTGGTCGCGCGCCGATATCTCATACGGGGCTTAGCAAGCAGTGACCCCGCCAAGACCCGTTCTCCAGACGCTTACCGTAGAACCCGTCTATAATTGACAGTGCAGCTCTTAACTGCACAAAGTGTAAATATAGAGTTCTGCCCATATCATCGTGAACAGATCTCTGTAGGCTGACTGACGGAAACGTTGATCCACGAATGGCTCAATGCATCAATATATACGCTTTCTGCCTCAGAACCGAAAACAGGGAGCGGAGCTTGGTGGCTGAGGATAATCCCGCACCATTCTCTGTCCCACCTATCTACCAGCTTCACCAATGACCAGACGGGGTGATGATCACTAGTCGGCTCAATCACGATCCGACTATCCAGCCCATCCGCTCCCGATTGAAGCCAGGTACGCCAACACGGCCTTTTCTCGGCCGTCGGCCACCAGACGTTGGGCAGTTTTGCCATCGAATTCTGGCAGCGAACTGTGCCGATACCACTCAAGCGCAATCCATAGATTTCCGGAAACGGCCATGGCTGCCCTGATAACGCGCAGATGCTGTGCCGACCGGGAAAGTAGCCAAGAAGCGGTTGCACGGTCGCGCTTACTAGACATTGATGTTTTTACCAGTTACTGATCCTGCGCACGAACGATGTCCGTACCTTGAGAGGTCAAGCGAAACGCATATGCCTTTCGACCTCCACTTGCTGGTGGCTCAGATGTCAACAGTCCAATCGACGTCAGAAAGTCGGTATCGCGCTTCAGGCATTTGAGCTGATCGCGGTTGCATCCGGGCGACCGGTACACGAGCGCAAGCAGTTCCAGATATTCGTCGCTTAGAGATCGCGACACCTCCCACGCCACAAGGCGATGGCGATGACAGTACCAAATCTCCGAAGCAACGCGATGCTCCATCTGTTGCATCTCACGCGGGTCGTAAAAGGTCAACATCCGACGCTGCTTGCAATCTGCATGGCTGCATTGCAGAAAAAGATGGCCAGCCCCTTGCTCCTGCTCGCTGTCCATCCAACGTCGAAAGACAGGCTCAGCAACATGGAAGCGTTCTGCGCCAATTTCAACGGGATTTCTGAACCACGCAGTCAGTTGACGAAGGGGCACCGTCAAGTATCGACCTCGGTACCAGACGTCGACCGATCCGTTCAATAACGTGGTCGCAACCATCTCGGCATGCCCGTGGGACACATTCTTCTTTCCAGCATCGAACAACGATAGCATTTCCGAGACTTCGGTGAGCCCACCAACTACATCGCTCACTACCGACTGCACATCCGACAGCGCTCCATCGCCATACATCACCGCTAACTACTCCATCATTCATTGACGACAAGATCGGGACAACACCCGCTCGGTCCTCACTTCGTCGCTTTCTACTTGTCTGGCATTAATGGGTCGTAAATGCCGTGGCCAATCGATGATGATACCTCGACCATACGCGCATGGAAAGGGTATCGGGCCGAAGCGACACAGAAGCGCACCTCAAGCAGATAGGTAGGTCGATCCGTGCACGCCGACTCGCACTCAACATTTCGCAGGAATCACTCGCCCACCTCGCGAACATCGACAGAAGCCACATGGGCAAAATCGAGAGGGGCGAACGAAATGTCACGTTGCTGAATCTTCTGAGAATCTCTCGAGCGCTTGCTTGGCAACCTTCAGAACTTCTCGCTTCGGCAGGTTTGTAACGAGGTAACTCGCACGCGATCGCAGCGGCTTTTGATCCGACTGGCGAGGAGTAAGCCAGTCCTCAAACTCCTTATGCAAAAGGAGACCCCGCCCCCAACGGCCACCCAGCGTCGCCGAATAGCTCGTCGAAACCATCACGACAGAGCCGAAGCATATCTTCCGGATCGATGTCGCGTTCAGGCTGCGCAATTTCGACCGCGGCGCGGATAATGTCGTTGACTTCCGTGAATAGCTCGTCGACACCGGATCTCACCGACTTCCGTTGTGCCTCCGTCATCGTGTCATACAGGCGCTTCCAGATTGGGATCAGATCATCCTCGATCGTGTTCACGAAGTGAAGCATCGCATCGTGGATGTAGAGCACGTCTTGAGCACGCTTTTCCGGAATCCGGTCGTCGCGAATCAACAACTTCTGGACCATGAAGCTCACTGGATTCGGGATCTGGAGATCCGGCACGTCTTCGCCGAGACCCGACTCGTTGGCCGGGATCGTGACCGCCCACGGCTCGTGTAGAAGCACTTCGAGGTGACGCAGCTTCTGGGCCACGACGCCGGCATTCGCCTCGGTCGCATCCTTTTCCAGCTGCTTCGTCACCTTGTTGCGCCGACAAGGACTGCCCGTCAACGGCGTGAGGAATTCCGCGTAGAAGCCTTTCGCCCCCGCGCCCATGACCTTCTTTGCAATCTCTGACCGCCTCTACGCAGTCGTTTTTATTTCGAACTCCTGGAGCAAAACGCCCGGTCAAACTGCCGCGCCCTTTGCGCCTCGTCACTATGCAAGTAGGTCGACGTTGTCGAAATTGACGCATGCCGCAGATTGTCGCGCACCATGATCAGTTCCGCGCCACGCGCCAACGCATGCGTGGCATGTGTATGGCGTATCCAATGCGGGCTCGCGCGGCGCAATTTCTCGGCGGTCGCCGGCTGTTCCCCCTCGATCGCACCGGCCACCAGCAGGAAAAAGCGGCGGATCACCCTCCAAAGACGGGTACTCTGAATGCCGGCAGCGTCTTCCTCAAGACTTGAAACGAGCGGAGTAGAAGGAATCCAACGAGATGGCGTCACCGGCAACCCGCGCTGCATGAGCCAAAAATCCAACGCGGTTCGCGCCAGTGTCGGTAACGCAACCTTACCGGGCCTCCCGCCCTTCCCGATCACATGCAGCCAGTGATCGCCATGTTCGTCGCGGCGGATATCGCCCAGCTTGGCGCCAACCAGTTCGCCGGCGCGCAGCCCCGTCGCGTAGCCGAAGTCCAGTAGAAAGCGTAAGCGCTGAGCAGCTGGCTCGCTCCAGCCGTATGACCATTCAAGCCCGTCGGCCAGTGTGCGGATCAACAACCACTCGCCCTCCGTAAAGCCCCGCGAGACGTCCAGTCCCGTATGCAACACGCCACCTCGCACCTTGACGCCAGCAAATGGGTTCGCCTGAACATAGCGCTGCTCAACCAGCCAACGAAACATTGCGGATAGCACCGTCAACGCATGCGCTGTCGACCGAGCTGATAGGGAACCGTTAAACGGCCGCCACTCGACGCTCTGTCGTGGCCGAGGCGGCCCCACCCAACGCTCCCGCGGTGTCGGCCGACGCAAGAAGCCGCGATACGCAATCGCGTCATCCGTCGTGAGCGACGACAATGCTCGACCGCGCTCGACGATCGCCCACAGGATCAGCCGCTCGGCTTCTTTCCTGTAGGCACGTTGCGTATCCGCTGATTCATGCAGCGACAACCAGGAGAGGACGGCCTCGTAGTCATTCGATGCGCTCAGCAAGCAGGCCTCCTGCGGTGCCCGAAACTTTCCACGCGTGCCGTTAACCTCATGCGGCACGTGCATTCGCTCCCACGGAACGATGTTTCCGGACGGTACCGCGGCGATCAACGTGCGGGCTCGTTCGGTCAAGGCCGGGTACGCAGCAAAAAACGCTTCAACGTGCCGCGCGCCGGCGGCCCCAAGACCGTCGATCGTCGACCACCAGCGGCTCCGACGCGGAATTCGGACGGTCAGGTCTGCAAGCGTTCTGATCCCGTGCGCCTGCAGGGACACCACGACACGTGGCGGCAGCCATTCGCCAATTTCATCCGAGATGTGCGGCTGGGGAACAGGTAGATGACGCAGTACATCGATGGCCTGGACGACAGCGTCTACCACGGCTTGAGAAGGACGATCGACGAACGCGATCGCGAGATCCTCGCGATGACGCGCTCGAGCAAACGCCACGAGTCGCCGGCGAATGCGCCCGAGGATGCTACGCGACGATGCGCCAGTTGCCCGCCGTTCGCTCAGGTAACGAGAGACAGCGGCTCGCGCCTCCAGACCGGCGTACCAGCTCCGTAGCGCGGCAAGCTCCGCCTCGTCCGGAAAGTCGAGCGTGGCTTCGTCGGCAGTGGCATGGAACTGACGCGTTTTCATGATCTCCAGTTTAGGCGATTTTTGATGATAGGCAGATAATAATCCTTATCTGCCTATCATCATCAAATTGCTGACAAAGTTATTTCAATTCGTAATGGTTAGGTACGTAATACGGCCGCAATCGGCAAGCGCTTGCGGTTCGTGATGCCCTGTCACCGCCGCTCCCAGGCATCCAGATAGTGATGCGACGGGATCGTCGCAAGCTGCTCGTCGTGGATGACGGTGGAGCAGCCCCCTGAAACACCGAACACAGTCCCCCACTTACAATAACGGGTGTCTGGAGATACAGGGGCAAGTCCAGACGGGAATGCGCTCAACGGTTGCCAGTTCGTGATCGAACAGCAGGCAACGCGGCGCTTCCGGCATCGTCCATCTGTCATCAACACCACACGTCAACGTCGACGGTACGCCTGCGCGTGATTGCGCCCACCTTGATGAGACATGTGCCGGCACTATAATTTTTGATGCAGGATTCGCGCTCGAACGGTCTCCCGAACTCATCGAGAAAAGGGACATATTGCTGCCGCCATCCCGTCCGGTCGTCGGATCGGTAAAGTGTGAGGATTGGCCTCTCCCGCCGATTCCCACTGCGCCCCTAATGGCTGGATTCTTCATCGTCGCCCGAGCGCGAGCGCAGGAGCCACGCATGCAGGACAACCCGCCCATCACCGAAAATCACCTGCTTGCCGCGCTGCCGGAAAACGAACGCGCTCACCTCGCCGCTCACCTGACGCTTGTCGACATGCCGTTGGGAAAAGTGCTGTACGAATCGGGCGGCCAGCTTCATCACGTCTATTTTCCGACCACGTCGATCGTGTCGCTGCTGTACGTGATGGAGGACGGCTCGTCTGCGGAAATCGCGATCGTCGGGCATGAGGGCATGATCGGTGTGTCGCTGTTCATGGGCGGCGAAACGACGCCGAGTCGCGCCGTCGTGCAAAGCGCTGGGCAGGCCTACCGGCTCGACGCGAGCGTCCTGAAAGAAGAATTCAGGCGTGGCAATGCGATGCAACGCCTGTTGTTGCGCTATACCCAGGCGCTCATCACGCAGATGGCGCAGACTGCGGTGTGCAACCGCCATCATTCCATCGATCAGCAGCTGTGCCGCTGGCTGCTGCTCAGCCTCGACCGCCTGCCTTCGAACCAGTTGCGCATGACGCAGGAACTGATCGCCAACATGCTGGGCGTGCGGCGGTCGGGCGTGACGGAGGCTGCTTTGAAGCTGCAGGACGCGGGCCTCATCCGCTACAACTACGGCCATATCCAAGTGCTGGACCGACCCGGGCTCGAAAAGCGCGTGTGCGAATGCTATGCGGTGGTCAAACGCGAATTCGATCGCCTGCTTCCCGATCTGAAGCGACTCTAGCCGCCACTGAGCCGCATCGTGCCGGCCTTTCCCGCAACTGCCCTCGATGTCCGAGAAGGCCCGGAAGCGGCCGATCGACACCTTGCCGCCAACCTCGCCTCATCCGGCGACCCAGTACGGCGCCCGGTTGTAGTACTGGTGAAGCGACAATCCCCACTGCGATTGCGTCATCACCGGCCAATGCTCGTCGTCGAAGCCAGGGGTACTTTTGACATGCGCGGCGGTCACGTCCAGGTGGAAACATTTGTCACCGACATCGTATTTCATCGCACTCCACGGAATGGCACAAAGCATCTCGCCCATGCCGCCGCTGGACGCTACCGCGTAGGCAATTTTGCCGTGGTGCAAATCGAGCACGATGTCGAACACGTTGCCGATATCCTCACCGTCCGACGCGATGATCTTGCTGCCCCTCAGGACATCGGCGGTCGTCACCATATGACCGGGTTCATCGCCAGCATCGCGTTCGACGAGCTTGCCCCCGTTGCCGTCATCCCCGGATCGGTCGGGGGTGTGGAGCATCCTCATGATGTCCTCCTTGGACAAGTTCCGGGAATATCCGTCTCGTACACGGCCTCGACATCGAAAGCGGCACTCGACGCACGAGGAAACGCTGCGCGCACCGGCATTGGAAGTCGGTACGGTTCCGTACCCGAGCACCTCGGGAATATTGGCTCGCCGACGCTCCGACCGATTCCGCCACGCTTATCGATATCGCCGAATACCGGCGACGACTCGATCCTTCGTAGTCTCGCAGGGCGCTGCCCCTGCGCTAGCGGTGCTTGATGTGCAACGACTTCCGGTGATGCTTTCGATGGGCCGGGCGGGAGATCATCCTCGTGACACCACCGATCGACGGCGGATCGCTGGCGGGGAACGTCCCCTCCACCGCCTCGTCGACATTGCGCTCGCTCTTGCCACCGTTCGTATGCTGCTCTCGATACCTGCTGCGCATAACCGCCTCCGTGGAGTTGATGGTCGGATCGGGCCGGATTCATCTGGCCCACCAGCGTGAAACGCCTCCGGTCACGATGCCAGCATAGGCCCGATTGGAATATTCCGCCCGGTGCGAGCGTGATCCGCCGGACATCGCGAAACGGCCACGTACACCGGAAAACCGTCCGGCATAGGACAGACTGAGCCCGCGCATCCCGCGTATAGCTGGGCTACCGGGCCGAAATTCGCCGCCGACCGGATGCGTCGCGGTACGTCGACTTCTTCCCAATTTTTCACCAGGATCCGCCACGACACTCGTTCTTCTCGCTCTCCCCCGACAGATTGCCGGCGAGTTCTCCGTGGCGGCGACAGTCGCCCTCGGCGCGGCCGTCTTCCCCTCACTCTCGAATGCCCGCGGCTCCGCACCGGATCAAGCACCGCCCCACATCATGCCCGTGGCGGCGCAAAGGTCGATCGACGGGCGCATCAACAGCCTGCACCAGCGGCTTGGCATCACGCCTGGCCAGGAATCGCTGTGGCAGCCGGTGGCGCAGGTGATGCGCGACAACGCGAACGCGATGGAATCGCTCAGGAAGGCACGTAGCGATCACGCGAACGACATGAGCGCGATGGGCGATCTTCATTCCTATGGCGAAGTCACCAACGTGCACGCAGATGGCGTCAAAAAGCTGACCACGGCGTTTCAGCCGCTTTACGACAAGATGTCCGATACGTAAAAGCAGAACGCGAATGCGATTTTCCGTGGCAACGGTCGCCACCTGATCAAGGAGCAATAGTTCCGGACCTTCTGCCGATACCGACTGTCGATGACAGCCGCTGACCGGCAGATTGCGGATCGTACACGGGAGAACATGATGGACGTTTCTGCCGGACACGCACGTCGAAACACGGTGGCGCCGAGATCAGGCACGCGGCTCGTCGGCATGATCGTTGCGTTCGGCTGCCTTGTCGTTGCACCGCAGTTGCATGCGGAGAGAATGAATCACGGCTGGGACAAGGGCAATCACGCGCGCATGACGCATCAGGGCGGTCGCTACTACGACCATCACCGGCATGGAGGCGACGGCTATTACGATGGCGAGGATGACGCTTATGCCGCGCCTCCGATGGTTTACGAGCCGGCACCGGCGCCCGGCGTCTCGCTGTTCATCCCGCTGCGGCTGCGTTGACGTACGAATCCAGTCCGGCGGACGGGTACACCTGGCGGCACGTGGATGTGGCGATCCTCACTGCTTCGTGATCCTGATGACGAAGCTGGCGAGGAGGTGTCGCGACATGCCGGGAGGGGCGGTTCGCGCCCGTGCGCGCATTGTACGGTTTCGTACCGCATCGGGCATTCGTCGCGTGTAGCGTCTCAATCATGCCGGCCGCCCGAGGGGACGCGCTTAGCAGGCATCGCTCCGCATCGGCGGGCGAACGGCTGGATACCACTGCACGGCAGGCAGGTCAGCCGGATCACCGAAGTGCCGGGCATCGCTCTGACGAGGACATCATGTTGCGAAGCATCCGAAGGTTGCACGGAGACACGGTTCGAGCGAAGGACGGCGATATCGGGCACATTAACCAGGCCTACTTCGACGACGACAACTGGTGTATTCGCTACCTCGTCGTCGAGACGGGCGACTGGCTGCACGACAGACGGGTTCTAATCTCGCCATATTCCGTAACACATCCCGAATTCCGCACGCTATATGTCAGTCTGTCGCAAGAGCAGGTGAGAGACAGCCCGAATCTGGACACGCACAAGCCGGTATCGCGCCAGCACGAGATCGAGTACCTGCGTTACTACAACTACCCGACTTACTGGGGCGGCCCGAACCTTTGGGGGATGGGTGCTTACCCGGCTTTCGATCCGGCCGGACCGTCGCAGGATCTCGATGCCGGCGACCCGCTGTTCTCGCACGGCGCGCCGGCCAGTGCGCCGGCGGATACGCATTTGCGCAGCACCGGCGAGGTCGACGGATATCGGCTCGAAGCCACGGACGGACATATCGGTCACGTGTCCGACTTCATTTACGACGATGAAGCCTGGGTGATCCGCTATCTCGCGATCGACACGTCGAGCTGGTGGTCGACCGGCAAGGAAGTCCTGATCGCGACGCACTGGCTTGACCAGGTGGAATGGCATACGGAAACGGTGTCGGCCACGCTCACGCGCGACGCGATCCGCCGCAGCCCTCCCTACGACGACTCGCAGCTCGTGCATCGAAGCTACGAAATCGAGTTGCACGAATTCTACGGCAAGCACGGCTACTGGCCCCGAGACCGCTAACGCGGACGACGGGCCGTCAACGCAACCACCATCCCGTTTGGGATGTTGCGTGACCGAACGCCAAGGAGCAGTTGCATGACCTCAACCGATTTCCCGTCAATCCAAGGGGCGGCACTCGATGCGCTGTGCATCAATACGCTGCGCTTCCTGTCGATCGATGCCGTGCAGAAAGCGGCGAGCGGCCATCCAGGCCTGCCGCTCGGCGCCGCGCCGATGGCCTATGCGCTATGGATGCGTCATCTCAAGCATCACCCGGCCAATCCGGCATGGTTCGATCGCGATCGCTTCATCCTGTCGGCCGGACATGGATCGATGCTGTTGTACAGCCTGCTCCACCTCACCGGCTACGACCTGCCGCTCGATCAGATCGGCCGCTTCCGGCAATCGGGCAGCCTCACGCCCGGCCATCCGGAGCGCGGCCTCACTCCGGGTGTCGAGACGACGACCGGCCCGCTCGGCCAGGGTTTCGCCAACGCCGTCGGCATGGCGATGGCGGAAACGCAGCTCGCCGCGTGCTACAACCGTCCCGGCTTCGAGATCGTGGATCACCGCACCTACGCACTCGTCAGCGACGGCGACCTGATGGAAGGCGTCGCGGCGGAAGCGGCATCGCTTGCCGGCCATCTCCAGCTCGGTAAGCTGATCTGCCTGTACGACGATAATCGCGTCACGCTGTCCGCCGGCACCGCGATCACCTTCACCGAAGATCGCGCACAACGGTTCGACGCCTACGGCTGGCATACCGAAACGGTCGAAGACGGCAACGACCTGGCCGCCATCGATGCGGCGCTGGTCAACGCACGCGCCGAGCAGCGACGTCCGTCGTTGATCCTCGTGCGCACGCATCTCGGCTATGGCTCGCCCAACCGGCAAGACACGTACCAGGCTCACGGATCGCCACTCGGCGATGCCGAGGTGCGCCTGACCAAGCACAACCTCGGCTGGCCGCCCGATCCCGCGTTTCATATTCCCCCACCGGCGCTCGCGCATTTTCGCCGGGCGCTGGCGGAGGGGCGAGTACGGGAAGAGCAGTGGAACGCGCGGTTCGAGGCCTATACGCGCGCGTTCCCCGAGCTGGCTCGGATGCTGCTGAACACTGTGCACGGCAAGCTGCCCGACGGTTGGGACCGCGATATCCCGGTCTTTCCGGCCGATCCGAAAGGCATGGCGACGCGGGTCGCATCCGGCAAGGTGTTGAACGCCCTCGCCTCCCGCGTCCCGTCGCTGGTCGGCGGCTCCGCCGACCTAAACCCCTCCACCTTCACCGCGCTAATCGGGCTCGGCGATTTCGAGGCCGCCGGCGTGAACGCGCTCGACCGACAAGGGTCCGACGGCGGCGGCTGGAGCCGTAGCGGCCGCAATCTGCATTTCGGCGTGCGCGAGCATGCGATGGGCGCGATCCTGAACGGCTTGGCGGCCCACGGCGGCATCCGGCCATTCGGCGCGACCTTTCTGATCTTTTCCGACTACATGCGTCCGCCGATCCGGCTCGCCGCATTGATGCGTCTGCAGGTGATCTACGTGTTCACGCACGACAGTCTCGCCGTCGGCGAGGACGGTGCGACACATCAGCCGATGGAGCAGCTTGCCGGACTGCGTGCGGTCCCGGGCCTGCTGGTGATTCGACCGGCCGATGCCAATGAAACCGCCGTCGCGTGGCGTGTGGCGCTCGAAGCGCGGGAGCGACCGACTGCGCTGGTACTGACCCGCCAGGACGTGCCGACCATCGATCGCCTCCGGTTCGCGCCGGCCGAGGGCTTGCGGCGTGGCGGCTACGTCTTGGCCGATGCCCCCGATGGCCACCCCACGCTGATCCTGATCGCGACGGGCTCGGAAGTCACGCTCGCGCTGGCGGCACAAGTCGAATTGCTCGCGCGCGGCGTAGCGGTTCGGGTGGTGTCGCTGCCCTGTTGGAGATTATTCGACGCTCAGCCCCAGCCATATCAGGACGCCGTGCTGCCGAAGTCGGTCGGCGCGCGGCTGGCGATCGAAGCGGGTGTGTCACAAGGCTGGCACCGCTATGTCGGCGATCGTGGCGACGTACTCGGCATCGCGGGTTTCGGCGCGTCGGCGCCGGGCGCCGAGCTGATGCGAGATTTCGGCTTCACGGTCGAGAACGTCTGCGACCACGCACTGAAACTGCTCGCCTGATCCGTGGACGGCCCGTACGCGTATCAACCGTTCGGGCCGCAGCTGGCATGGCACATACCGGCTTCGAGTACCGCGTCGACCATCGACTGGGCATCGGGCACGATGCGCCACGTGATCCGCTCCGCTCTCCTGTATGAGGCACTGGCGCATTCTCGTTCGCGCACGGGCCGTGACTGCCGGCATGCGCGTGGCGGACGGCGGGCGCCGGGACCTTCCACAACCAACCGAACGCGCGAAGCGCCGCCCATTCCGCCACCCGCCATGCTCAAGCGGTGGCGGGCTTGCCGGCTCGGCGCTCGAGCATGAGAATAAGGGCGATGATGCTGACGAAATGCATGCGTTCAGATGGCGTCGGACTGCCGTGTTCGAGAATCGATTCCAGCCTAATTCGCCAGAGTGCCCATGGCGCAGGCTCACCGGGGGCGACGCGTGCAATGAGTCGTTCGAGTGAACGGAGGTCTTCCTCGATTGCTGTGTGGGCCATGGCAATGCTCCGGTTGTCGTGAGGAACGGCGGACAGTCTATGCCGAAGCACTGCGCCGCTCTGCCCGCTACCGTACATCGCATGCGCGCGGGGCACTTCCCGGCAGCGACGGCCGCAATGCAGGCGCCCGGCGCGATACTGTGCGACGGGCGCGGGGGGCATCGGCGCCCCGTCCGGCGCGAGCCGTCCCGTGCGTGCCGCGCACCACCCTCCACGACGCCGCATGGCGACCTGCGGCCGACACGCGGCGAGCACAACGTGATCCATGCGAGGTATGCAAAGTGACCGAAACGATCGGATGCCTCATCTTCGGAGCCCTGCTGATTTTCATGGGACTCATCGGATCGTCGCTTAAGCGCCTGCCGCTGAGTGCGGCCATGGTGTATCTCGGGATCGGCTTTCTGGTCGGACCGGCCGGCACCGGCTTCCTGTCGCTGAAATTGCCGGACGACGTCACGAACTTGCGCATTGCTGCCGAAATCGGCTTGCTGATCTCGCTGTTCGCGATCGGCCTGAGGCTGCGTGTCCCGCCCGCCGATCCCCGCTGGATGCTGCCGCTGCGGCTCGGCGTCGTCGCAATGATCTTCACCGTGGCGTCGATCGCCGCGCTCGGCGTGCTGGTGCTGAATTTGAATCTCGGTGTCGCGGTACTTCTCGGCGCGATGATCGCGCCGACCGACCCCGTGCTCGCTCATGACGTCGGCGTGCGCGACGCGGGTGACGTCGAGCTGGTACGTTTTTCGTTGTCCGCCGAAGGTGGGATCAACGACGGCACGGCCTACCCGTGCGCGGTACTCGGCATGCTTTTGTGCGGTTCCGGCACGACGTCGGCGCTTCACTGGAGCATGGTCGGCGGCATTGCATGGGGTATCGCGTCCGGTGCGGGCGCAGGCTGGCTGCTCGGCTTCGTCACGGCCCGGCTCGTCGCATTCCTGCGCAGCCGTCACAGCCAGGCGCTCGGCCTCGAAGGGTTCTTCGCGCTCGGCCTGATCATGCTGTCGTACGGTGTGGCGCTCGCCATTCATGGCTACGGGTTCCTGGCCGTGTTCGCGGCGGGCGTCGCGATGCGGCGCGTCGAACATCGAACGAGCGGCCAGAAGACGTCGAAGGAGACGGTCGGCGTCGTGAACAGCGAGGATGTCGAAGCCACCGCCACCGATCCCGACAAAGCCCATGCCTTCGTCGCGGAATCGGTCATGGGATTCACAATCGAGCTTGAACACATCGTCGAAGCCGTCCTGATCCTGCTGATCGGCGCGCTCGTCTCACGGTATTGGGCTGACATGCTCACCTGGGCGGGCGCGGCCGTGGTCGCGACACTGCTGTTCGTCATCCGGCCGGCCGCCACCCAGCTTGCGCTGATCGGCTCCCGGGCGTCGCACCACCAGCGCCGGCTGATCAGCTGGTTCGGCATTCGCGGCGTGGGTTCCCTGTATTACCTGATGCTGGCCATCGAGCAAGAGCCGCGCGCGCAACTGTTGCCGATGGTTCCGTGGGTACTGGCCATCATCGCCGTGTCGATCGTGCTGCACGGTATTTCAGCTGCGCCGCTGATGCGTCGTTATGCGTGAGACCCAGGACGGGCGTAGTGACGCGATGCGTGGGCTGGTCGAACGGTTTGGCGCGATGCCACACCCGACACTCAAGGTGCCGGGCGACAGTCCTTCCATGAACTTGCAGCGTCGATGATGTCCCGCGTCACAGCCTGCCCAGCCGCATCAGTATGAGTAACACGACCAATACCAAGCCCAGCAATCCGCTTGGACCATAACCCCAGCCGTTGCTGTAGCGCCAGGTCGGGATCATCCCGACCATCAGCAGCACGGCAACGATCAGTAGAAGTAGTCCCAGTGACATGCCGTCTCTCTTCAATCAATCCGGCCAGTCATGCCGCGATGCGTCCGCATCGTTGGCCTCGCCGAATGCAATCGAACCGATGTTTCCGTCGAAACGCTCCCGAGCGATTCCACGTCGACGCGCGCACGCGCCGTTCGTCGCCGGTCGCGTCGAAATTCGCGGGGTCGCCTCTCGAATGCCGGAGTTACCCGGACGGAAGTCGTCCTGCTTCTTCATGCAGGGCTCGTGCGCGATGCACCCGGTTCGGGACGTGCATCGACTCTTTCGATATCAAGGTAGGCGGACGCGGGCGTGGAGTATGTCCGGCGACGTACCGGACGCACGGCACCGCGCGACGGATCGACCTGTCGACACCGACGAGCCGACGATCGTGGGTACCAGCTGCGAAGTTCGTCACCTGCTTTTTCGGGTGACGGGACCCGGTTCAGTGGAGATGCCCTCCGAACAAACCGAGCAACCCGATGACGATCAGGTAGATCGCAACGATGTAATTCAACAGCCGCGGCACGACGAGAATCAGAATGCCGGCGATCAGCGAAACCAGTGGGCCTGCGCTCGTGAGGATGTGCATATGCCCTCCGCAAGATTGAAAACGACAGATGGATACGAATCCGCGCTGCCTCCGATGCTCGTTACAGCGACTTGACCCAGGCGACACGCGGGCTCTTGGCGGTCGCGCAAGAGCGCGCAAGGAGCGAGCCGACGCCGGCGGCGGTGATGTGGCATTCGTCGATCTGGCGGCCGCTCGCGTCGGATGTGCCGGTCGTCGTGCATCCCTGCACCACGACGCAGATAGCAAGACGCGATCCCTGCGTACCTCATGTAAGTGTTTTTCGCTGCATGATTCGCCTCAGGCAGTTCGTGGATATCCCCGACGCTACACACTGGCGAACGTGAATGCGGTACGAAAGCGTACCAAGCATGTAAAAACAGACAACCACCCTTCGCAGCGATCGACCCGGGAGCCGCCCGCATACACCTGCTCGCGTGGCGGTGCCGGTTCACGTACGGCATCGTACCGACTTCCGTCACGAACGCGCTCAACCTGTATTCCGGCATCCTGATTGTCGCGCGCCGAAGCACCAGTACGACGCTTCGATGGTTCAGGATTTCGTACCGGTGAAACATGCGATCCATGTCAAGGAGCAAGATGATGAACAGGGATCAGATGAGAGGCCGCATCGCGGAAGCGAAGGGCAAACTGAAGGAAATGGTCGGCAGAATCATGGGAAATCGATCGACCAGGATGCAGGGCAAGGTCGAACAGGTCATCGGAAAGACGCAAGCGTCATTCGGTGACGCGAAGGAGCAACTCAGGAAGCGGCCGTAGGATGCTCACGCGAACGGTTCGGTTCTATCGCACCGCGCGATCGGGCAACGTGACGCGAATTCACCGGATGTTGACGGCGCGTGCAGGCAACATCCGGCGCTACCCGCTTCCCGACCGACCTTCAAGATATCGCAATGCGTCGAGGGTGGTCGCTGTGCACGTCGGCAAGCGGCTTGTGCTGCGCGTCTCCCACGCCGGGAAAGAACGTGTCCCACGCGTCCCGGACACCTTTCGCCGCGGTCGCATCTGCGGTCGCATCCACTGCAAGCGTCTCCTGGTCGCTCGACTTGGCCGGATCGGAACACAAGCCTCGCCAGCGCGTAAAGGTGAGCATCGGCTTTTCCGTCCATTCGCCGTCGCCGAACTTCGCAAACGCCGTGTCTCCGCTCACCAGTCGAACCTCATACCATCCGTCGCGCACAGGCGCATATTGGTCCAGCGTAAACCATCGTGTAGATTGGATTTTCATCGTTGCCTCATGGGTCCATGGATCGTTGTACAGGAAAAACCCGGTCGACGCGTGCGCGCTAATCGGCGCACCGATTCAGCCACAGCCGGCCTGCGGCGGTCATGTTGATCGAACCGCCGGTGCGCGACTCGTATGCAAGCCCGTGAGTCAACAGTTCATCGGCTATGACGCGTGGAATATCGGCTTGTGAATCGGGAATCCGATCAAGCGATTTGAGGGTCTCGACAACCTCGGGTGAAAGTGGGATGCACATGGCGGCCTCCTCGGTATTGACTTTATGTTGAACCGAGCGACACGCGCGGGTCTGTACGGTATCGACTATTTGGACGCAGGTTTTGCGGCACCTCGCTGACGCCAGATGATCAACCTGAATCGACAATATGATTCGGTATCCGATATTTTTATTGCGCAACCGGTTCTGAACGCGCACACTACAGAGACCTGCCGGTTCGTTGTCAAGGCATCGGCGCCCTCGAATCCTTCGGCGCCAACGGTCGCTCTGTCAGGAGCACATCATGACCATTCCCACTCTCGAATATCGCGGCCGTGAACTCCGCGTCTATTCACAAATGCTTTTCCCGCCGTTCGGCGATCCCCACGCCCCCGGTCCGAAACGTTTCGGTTCAATCGTACGCATCGACACGATTCCGTCGACCTCGGCAACGGCGCCGCGTTACTCGACCATTTTCGAGCATGGCGCTCCGCAAACGGCGGCGCTCGCCCTCGATCTGGCGATGCAATTCGGCAAGGACATCGTCGACGGCAGAATCGCCCCTACGGCGATCTGATCCATCCGCCGCATCGGACTCGATGCGGCGTCTCGCGACGCGAGCACATCTCACTCAGGAGCGATCCATGAAATATTACTCAAGCACCTCGATCGACCGGCGCGATGACGCGACCCGGAAAAAACAGCGGGACGATCTCGCGCGTGCCGATGTCGAACGCGCCGAAAAGCGCATCCGTCAGGATGCCGGCATCAACTCCAATGCGAGCAAGTGGCGTTATTTGCGCCCCGACAATCGGGCGAGATGAGCGACGGATGCGCCACGCGCCGTGGCACACCGGTCCCGCACCGCAGGTCGCGGGCGGGCCGGGATCACGCATACCGGCGCAGGTGTATCGAGAATTCGGCGATCGCGTCGATGCCGGTCTGCTCCGCGCAGCGGCACCAATCCTGTAACTGAGCCAGCAATTGCTCGTGCGACGCGTGTGGCCACGTCCATAGCTCGAGCAACGCGTCGTAAATATCCACATACACGCGTATTCGCCGGTTGGCATTGGGGCTCGTCAGCACGCGCAGGTCGGGCTTGTTCCGATGGCCCCAGGCCTGGCGCAGCCAGTGTTTCATGCCGAGCGCGAACGCGCGCTTGTCGTCTCGACTCATGTCCTCGACGCGGCGCAGTTCCCGCCGGCAGGCGGACTCGAGCGTGCGCGCAAAGGCGGCCATCACCGCATGCCGGTTGCGGATGACCGCTTGCAGCGTCGCGTCGTCGGCGACTGCCTTGACCGGGAGCAGGCGCGGCTGCGTTGCGACTCGCCGAACGGTCGCCAGCCGCAATGCCGCCAGCAGGCGGATGTACGCCCAGCCGATATCGAACTCGAACCAGCGATTCGACAGCCTGGCGGACGTCACGTACGCGTGATGATTGTTGTGCAGCTCTTCGCCGCCGATCAGGATGCCCAGCGGGAAAAGGTTGGTACTCGCATCGGGTGTCGCGAAATTCCGATAGCCGCTGAAATGGCCTAAGCCATTGATCACGCCACCGGCCCAGAACGGAATCCATATCATCTGGATCGCCCACGCCGCCACGCCGGGCAACCCGAACAGCCCGACGTCGATCACGACCAGCAGCCCGACGCCGAGATTCGGATAGCGGGCATAGACGTGGCGTTCGAGCCAGTCGTCCGGCGTCCCCGATCCGTATCTGCGCGCCGTTTCCTCGTTCCGCACTTCCGCACGGTACAGTTCCGCGCCGCGCAGCAGCACGGTCGCGAGGCCGCGGGTTCGCGGGCTATGCGGATCGTCCGGGGTCTCGCTCCGCGCGTGATGCTTGCGATGCACCGCGACCCATTGCGAGGTCAGCATGCCGGTCGTCAACCACAGCCAGAACCGGAAGAAGTGACTGATGCACGGATGCAGATCCAGCGCCCGGTGCGCCTGGCAGCGGTGCAGGTACACGGTCACGCTGATGATGGTGACATGCGTGAGCACGAACACGACCCACGCAAGCTGCAACCAGGACAGCCTCAGTTCGCCGTTCAGAAGAAATGCCGACATTCCGTTCGCACTCCGCGCCACACTGGTATCCGCGCACGCTTCGCCGTGACGACGCGTGCGCGTGCCGATTCCCTGCCCTTCGACGAGCCTCCTATTTCCCGACCTGATTGCCGACAACCCCTCCGACGACGGCACCGCCAACGGTGCCCAACGCACTGCCGCCCGTCAGGACCGCACCGGCGACGCCGCCGACACCCGCCCCGATCACGGTATCCGTTCCGCGGTGGGACATGTCGCCGCAACCCGCCAGTACGATCATCGTTATGGTGACTATCGCCGTCCCGACCGGCACGGAATGTAGCTTTCTCATGATCATCTCCTCGGGTCGCCGCTACGCTGTCCGATCCCGCACGGCGCGCGGCCCCCCCTGGGCTGACGTCCCGATGAAATTCGAGACGTCGAATCACGATGGGGGGTAAATCGCGCGAAGTCCGTCCGCTAACGTACCGGACTGGATGCCGGCCGACCGTCTCACGGAAGCGCCGCTTGCACCGCGCCCGGCGCCAAAGCCGGCGTTGACCTGACTTCCTTGTAGTCGACATCGCGCGGCGAACAGCTCCCTGAGCCTTGCCGATCACGGCCGTCCCTGGCTCGTCAGGAAATCGGGCTTATTTTCAGCTACCGTACCGTCAAGCTGCGAACGACGAGATACGATAGTGAATCCCGCTCACTCCCCGCTGCGCTCGAAGCGACCAGACAACGCCATCGCGCCAGATGCGAGCCTAGGAACCACGCATGCCAGACATCCCCCCCATCACTGAAAATCACCTGCTTGCCGCACTGCCGGAGAACGAGCTTGCACGCATCATCCCGAACCTGACGATCGTCGACATGCCGCTCGGGAAAGTGCTGTACGAATCGGGCGGCCAGCTTCATCACGTCTATTTTCCGACCACGACGATCGTGTCGCTGCTGTACGTGATGGAGGATGGCTCGTCTGCGGAAATCGCGATCGTCGGGCATGAGGGCATGATCGGCGTGTCGCTGTTCATGGGTGGTGAAACAACGCCGAGTCGCGCCGTCGTGCAAAGCGCTGGGCAGGCCTACCGGCTCGACGCGAGCGTCCTGAAAGAAGAATTCCGGCGCGGCAACTCGATGCAGCGTCTGTTGTTGCGCTATACGCAGGCGCTCATCACGCAGATGGCGCAGACCGCGGTATGCAACCGTCATCACTCGATCGATCAGCAGCTGTGTCGCTGGCTGCTGCTCAGCCTCGACCGTCTGCCATCGAACCAGTTGCGCATGACGCAGGAGCTGATCGCCAACATGCTGGGCGTGCGCAGGTCGGGCGTGACGGAAGCGGCATTGAAACTGCAGGACGCTGGCCTCATCCGCTACAACTACGGCCATATCGAGGTGCTGGACCGACCCGGGCTCGAAAAGCGTGTGTGCGAATGCTACAGCGTGGTCAAACGCGAATTCGATCGCCTGCTTCCTGACCTGAAGCGGCTCTAGGAATCCGTCAGCAACGGCGCTGGCCGACACTGCGCGGCATCGTACCGACTTCTTCGTCCGGCCCGGTCATCCTGTATTCGACACGCGTGCGTCGTCGATGCCGATACGCCCGCGCAAGGCGAATTCACGGGAGCAGGCAGATGAACGACCGCAAGCAGAAAGACGACGCTGTCGGGCAGCAACGCCGTAAATACGAGCAGGACAATGCAACGGACGACGGTATGCCCGCCGCGCCCGAAGTGCCGACGCATACGTGCCCGACCGAGCAAGAACGATTGCGGACCGCGAAGCAACGGATCGCCGATTCGAGAAAGCGCTGGGGTATGGCCTATCCGCCGAATTGAGCACGCACTGTGATCATGATACGGCGTTGCTCCCGACACAGGCGGAGCATGACATTCGCGCTCCGCGTTGTCGTGCGCGCGTCCCGCAGGCTACGTCGCCGACGTTCCGGCATCGGGCCTACTGGCACAGGCGGATCAAGAATTCGGCAATGGCCTTGATCCGCGCTGTTCCGTTCGGGTCACGATTCCATGCCAGTAGCCCTGCAAACGTCCGGCGAACTTTTGCAGGGCGGCCATCCCGCTTTCCCGAGCCTGTTCGAATCATTGCCTCCCAAGCCTTTTTCGCCCAGGCCGGCTTGCGGTAGAACTTTGCCGCGACGCGATACAGATCAATGATGATTTCTGCTTGCGGGCACTGTGCCTTGATCCCCAGCTCATAGGCCGTAGTCATGTCGATGGTGACCGTTTCGATGCGCGCGGCGATGCCTTCAGGCAACTGTTCGATGCAGGTTCGAAACGTGTCGCGCGAGCCATCCATCCCCCCCCAACCCACAGCACTCACCGGCCAATCGGATCGGCCATTCCCCACGCTTTAACCAATAACTCGCCCAGCAACCCGGCGCCTGAAGTGCCTAGGGTCGAGTAATTATCTTTCCCGCTCCCTTTAAGGTCAGGCGTCAGATTACGCAATCGCCCTCAAGCCCTCCACGATTTTCCGCGAAGCATCTTGATGAAGGGCGGTAAAGTGATCGAGAAAGATTGCCTTTTCAAGTTCGATTGAAGGCGGCATCGTACGGATGCCCTGCCCGCTAGACGCGCCGGTCACACTAACTTGCGGAAGATGGCGTCGAATTTGTTTCTGGAAAAGCAACGGCCGGAAAGTTCATCCGCGAACCGGTTCTCCTGGAACCACTGGATCAAGCAGTGCCACTGGCGCATCGATTCGACGGCGATCATGCGATAGGGAACCCCGGAGTCATTCCGGACGGCGATCTGCATGCGGGGAAGCGACGCCCACAGGCGGACGGTCTCGATCGAAAGCCCCGCCACGATTTCCGCGTCGAACGTCGCGAGGCTCGCGCCGGCGAGGATGCGGCTTTTCGTGGCGACGAGCGGCAGCACGGCCTGGTCGGGGATCACGCCGGCGACATCCGATGGCGATGCGAGCAGACCCTCATCACAAGCCAGTGCCGTTCGTTTACAACGAAAGGCGTGCCCTCGGTCCAGCACACGATGACGTAACCGTTCGAATGCGCGAGGTATCGCAGGCGTCTGCCGCTACCGCCATCCACGCGATCCCTGCAATCGAATGCTGGCTTCCTGACGGTAGTGGGCAAATCGTCGGGATTGAGTCTGTCGTGCACAACGGCAAATGTGCCCTTTTCCAGAATGAGGGCCGCACGCTCGCCATTCGCCCGACAGCGCTTCAATTCGGCGAGCGCCAGTCCGGCCAGACTCTGCGGACCGAACGTCTGCGCCAGTCGGGCAGCCAGTGCTTCGATATTCATGTCGCCGCTCCCCCAGCAATCGCTTAGCCACCCTTCGATGGATGGCTTAATCATCATCAATCGGTATGCCGATCGATCCGTCTGAGTGCTTGAGCAGTCTAGTATCGTGCGAACAATTCTTCTGTCCGCTACCGTGCCCGGGATTTGCCGCCGAGCGCAGCACGCGGCCGCGCGGCGTGGAATAGCCGGTCAACAGATTGCGGGCGGTGCAGCCGGTTCAGGTGGGCTGCCGTCGGGCTCATCAACGAGCATCCGGAGAATTTGCTGCAGTTGCCGCGCGCATCGGCGAGCATCCTCGGGGGCATTTGCATCGATCGCCTCGAGCAGGCTAACGAATGCAATGAGGAAGGAATCGGAGACGGGCGTCTCACGCGCATGCTCGCGCAGATAAGCGCTATAACTGAAAACGCGCTGGATGAATTCGATCTGGTGAGCGGCAAATTCGTCATCGCCCACGGAAGGTGGCACAACGGCGAGAACACTGTCGGACAACGAAGGAGGAAGACGGATGTAAGACGGGCGATCACTCATGCGGATCTCGTGAAACGCACGAGCGCGGCGTGAATGCCCGAAGCACGGACGCTGTTTCACGACGGAAGGCGCCTATGCTATAAGTGTCTCTAGGATTTGACATACCAACGCTCATCGTATTTTTTCATCGACCAGGCGTGGTGTCAAATCAATTTGACACCAAACTTAACTATCGATCGATGCGATTTGATTGGAGCAAGCTGTTCGACGAACTGAAGCGCGAGGGGCAGTTCGGCAGCGATGCGCAACTGGCCGACAGCCTGGGGCTTACGCGCGCGCAAATCTCGGCATGGCGCACCGGCAAAAGCGATCTCGGCATCCTGACCAAGATCAAGATCCTCGATGCACTGGGTCACGACACGTTGCGTACGTCGCTGTCGAGCTTGCTGCCCGAGAAAAACCGGGAAACACAGGCAGCACAGCATGCAAAGCTTCTTGCGCGCATCGACCGAATCCGATCGGGAGTAGGCGTCGTGCCCGCAGAGCGGGACGACGCGGCCGACTCGCCCGTAGTAGCGAACAATCTTCTCGGCGAATTGCCCATGGACGAGCGCAAGCGCATCGAGCCCCATCTGTCGTGGGTCGCGCTGCCGCTCGGGCATGTGGTGTATGAACCGGGCGATCACCTGAGCCACGTCTACCTGCCGACGACGGCGATCATTTCGATGCTGTACGTGATGGAAAACGGTTCGTCCGCGGAAATTGCCGTGGTCGGACGCGACGGGCTGCTTGGCGTCGCGCTGTTCATGGGCGGTGAAACGATGCCGAACCGGGCCATCGTCCAGAGCGCGGGCGAAGCGTTCCGCCTGAGCGGACAGATCGTGAAAGAGGAATTCGCGCGCGGCGGTGCATTGCAGCGCGTGTTTCTGCGCTACACGCAGGCGCTCATCACCCAGATGGCGCAGACGGCCGTGTGCAATCGCCATCACTCGATCGCGCAGCAATTCTGCCGTTGGCTGCTGCTGAGCCTTGACCGGCTGGATTCGCGCAACGTGCGGATGACGCAGGAACTGATTGCCGACATGCTCGGCGTGCGCAGAGCCAGCGTGACGGAAACCGCAAAACGGCTTCAGGAAGAAGGCATCATCCGTTATTCGCGCGGATTGATTGAAGTCGTCGATCGCAGCGCCCTCGAGCGGCGCGTGTGCGAATGCTACATGGTAGTCAAGAGGGAAAGCGACCGGCTGCTGTCGCAAAAGTAGGTACTGCCTGGGCTGCGTCCCGCCATCGACATAACACGGATGCCTGCCGAACACGTTTCTCAGCCAGTCGATGTCCATGCTGTCCCAATTGCCCATGTACCGGGTCTTCCGAAAACGCCCGATCTATTTCCCGACCTGATTGCCGACCACCCCGCCGACGGCCGCGCCGCCCACCGTGCCCAATGCACTGCCGCCCGTCAGTACCGCGCCGGCGACGCCGCCGACACCCGCCCCGATCACGGTGTCCGTTCCACGGTGAGACATCCCACCGCAACCTGCCAGCACGACAATCGTCATGGTGACTATCGCCATCTCGAGTGCCACGGAATCTAGCTTTCTCATGATCATCTCCTTTGGGGTGCCGCGGCGCCGTCTGATCCGGCACGGCGTACGGAGGCCCATGCGCTGACATCTCGATGAAATTCGGGACATCGGTTCATGATGGCCGGTCGATCGCGCGCAGTCGGTCCGCTAACGTACCGGCGCGGATGCCGATCTGCCGCGTCACTGAAACACCGCTTGCGCCGCCCCCAGCGTCACGACCACGCTGTGGCGGCGACCGTCGTCCACGAGCCGCACCGCCGCTTCGCCGGCGGCGAGCCGCACGCCATCGACCACGAGGCGGGACACGCCGCCGCTGGCGCCGCCCGGATTCTCGACGACGATGTCGTAGTGCGACGCGCCGTGACGCAGCGTGGCCCTAAAGCCCGGCCAGGACAGCGGGATGCACGGTTGAATGGACAGAATGTCGCCATGCCTGCGCAGACCGAGCACGCCTTCGACGCCCGCGCGATAGAGCCAGCCGGCCGAGCCGGTGTACCACGTCCAGCCGCCGCGGCCGACATGCGGCGCGACGGAATATACGTCGGCCGCGACCACGTACGGCTCGACCCGATAGCGATTCGCCCCGCTGCGCGTGCGGCTGCGATTGACCGGATTGAGCAGCGCGAACAGCTTCGCGGCGCGATCGCCGTCCCCCATTTGCGCGAACGCAAGCACCGACCACGTGGCCGCATGCGTGTACTGGCCGCCGTTTTCCCGGATGCCGGGCGGATAACCCTTGATATAGCCGGGATCGACCGACGAACGATCGAACGGCGGCGCGAACAGCAGCGCCAGGCCATCGTCGCGGCGGATCAGCCGCGCGTCCAGCGCGTCCATCGCCTGCGCGGCGCGCGCCGGGTCCGCCGCGCCCGACAGCACGCTCCACGACTGCGCGATCGCGTCGATCGAACATTCGGCGTTGTCGGCCGAGCCGAGCGGCGTACCGTCGTCGAAGTAGCCGCGCCGATACCACTCGCCATCCCATCCCGCATCGGCGAGCGCGTCGCGCAACGCGTCGGCGCGCGTCAGCCAGCGCGCCGCCAGATCGCCCGCGCCGCGCGCCGCGGCGAGCGGCGCAAACGCCGCGAGCGTCGCGTGCAGGAACCACCCGAGCCACACGCTTTCGCCCCGCCCGGCTTCGCCGACGCGGTTCATGCCGTCGTTCCAGTCGCCCGTGCCGATCAGCGGCAGGCCGTGCTCGCCGACATGCGTGAGGCTGGACTCCAACCCGCGCACGCAATGCTCGAACAGCGACGCGCTCGTTTCCGAGATGCGCGGGACGAAGAACGCATCCTGCTCGTCGGCGGCCAGCGGCCGCCCGTCGATGAACGGGATCGACGCATCGAGAATCGCCCGGTCGCCGCTGACGTCGACGTAGTGCGCGACCGCATGGGCGAGCCAGACGCGGTCGTCGGAGATCCGCGTACGTACGCCGCTGCCGCTTTCGGGCAGCCACCAGTGCTGCATGTCGCCCTCCGGGAACTGGCGCGCCGCCGCCCGCAGCAGATGCTCGCGCGTCAGGGCCGGGCGGGCGGCCGCAAGCGCCATGCCGTCCTGCAGCTGGTCGCGAAAACCGTACGCGCCGCTGGCCTGGTAAAAGCCCGCACGCGCCCAGATCCGGCACGACAGCGTCTGGTACAGCAGCCAGCGGTTCAGCATCAGATCCATCGCGCGGTCCGGCGTCTCGACCTGGAGCGCGCCGAGCGTCTCGTCCCAGAACGCCGTCACGGCGGCGAATATCGCATCGAGATCCGCCTGACGGTAATGCTCGACCAACTGTCGCGCCGCCGCCGCATCGGCGCCTTCGCCGAGCAGCAAGACGATTTCGACGACACCGCCGGGTTCGAGATCGACCGTGGTCTGCAACGCGGCACACGGATCGAGCCCGGCGCCGACCCGGCCCGACAGCGGCGGCGCACCGACGCTGCCCGGAAAACCGGCGGGATCGCCCAGCACGCCATTGCGGCCGATGAACTCGCGCCGGTCCGCGCTCCAGGCGGTTTGCAGGCCGCATAAATCGGCGAACGCCACCCTGCCGCGATACACCTGACTCCAGTCGTTGCGGGCAAACAGCGCTCCGGTCGGCTGATCGATCTCGCTCGCGGTGTGCGGCGCCGCGACGCTGCGCGACGCACCCAGCGCCCACTCCGCATAGGTTGCGACGGACAGCCGGCGGGGCCGGTCCGACAGGTTGCGCAAGCTCAGGCGCGAAATCTTGACGGGATCGGCCAGCGGCACGAACTGCAGCAATTCGACGGCGACCTCTGCGGCGGTATGCGCAAACCGGCTGTAGCCCTGGCCATGACTCGCGACGAACGCGGTCGCGCCCGGCGCATCGTCGCCGATCGGGTTCGCCTGCGGCCCCCAGCGCATGCCGGTCTCGTCGTCGCGGACATAGAACGCCTCGCCGGGCGGATCGGTGACCGGGTCGTTCGACCACGGCGTCAGCGGATGCTCGCGGCTGTTCGTCACCCAGGTATGGCCGCCCCCTTCCGCCGAGGTCAGGAAGCCGCATGACGGATTCGCGACGACGTTGACCCACGGCATCGGCGTGCATTGACCGGGCTGCAGGGTCACCACGTATTCGCGGCCGCCGCGCGCGAAACCGCCGATGCCGTTGAAGTATTCGAGACCGGCGCCGGCCTGCGCGCCCTTCGGCCGCGCAATCGTCGGCGGCGGCAGCGGCGCACGTGCGGCATCCGCGCGGGCGGGCGGCGGTGAACCCGCGAGGCGGCGCAACTGGTCCACCAGCCGGCCGTTGCGCGCGGCGAGCACGGCGCGCGCGACCGACGGAAACAGCGCGCGCGCCGCCGCCGCCATCAGGTCGTCGCGCAGCACGAAAATACTGCCGCGCCCGGCTTCGTCCGGCGGCTGCCGGGTCCGCACCAGCCCCTCGAGCGCCGCCTGCAAATCCTGCACGTACGACGCCGCGCGCTCGTTGATGATGACCAGATCGACCTCGAGCCGCTTCATCCGCCAGTACTCGTGCGCGCGGATCAGCTGCCGCACCATCGCGATGTGCTCGATGTCGTCGATCCGCACCAGCAGGATCGGCAGATCGCCCGATACGCCATGCGTCCATAGCGGCGACGCGCCCACGCCGCCCGCCGCCGACACCGCCGCTGCATGGCGCAGCAGCGCGGCGGACCCCGGCCGCATCGACGCATCGCTGTAGAGCATGTATCCGGCCAGTTGCTGGAACAACGCGGCCTCGTCGAGGCTCACCGCGCTATGCCGCAGTTGCACCTGCGCCTGGGTCCACGCGAGCATTGCCGCCCGCGCGAACGATTCGCCGTCGCGATGCTTGTCGACCAGGTCGAGCAGCTGCGCGCGCGAATCCGCGACGATGGTCCAATAGACGATGCTCGCCTTCGCGCCCGGCTCGATGCGCAGCCGCTGCCGCAGCGTGAACGCCGCGTCCAGTACCGAGCCTTCGCAAGCGCCCAGCGCACGCTGTTCGGTCAGCGCAAGCGGCAGGCGAACGCTGCGCCCGCGTCCGATGACGCGCAATCGATCGGTGTCGAATTCTTCCGCGCCGACGGTTTCGCCGGAGGTCACGGCCAGATGCGCGGCCCAAACTTCCGCCTCGTTCGGCGCGCGCTTGCGCCGCGTCGCCAGAATCGCGCCGGACGCCGGCACGTACTCGGTTTCGATGAACAGTTTCGAGAATGCGGGATGGGCATGATCGGCGGCGGGCGGAGCGAGCACGATTTCCGCGTAGGACGTGAATTCGATCACGCGTGGCCGGGAGCCGGTATTGGCCACCGACACCCGCCGCACTTCCGCATCGTCCTCGGCGGATACCACCACCTCAAGCGACGTCGTCAAGGTGCCGTCGCGACGCACGAACTCGGCGCGATCTTCGGTGAACGTCACTTCGTAGCTGTCCGGCACCACGCCGGTGGGCTGCCACGTGGCCGACCAGACCTCGCCGCTCTCGGCGTCGCGCAGATACAGATAGCTACCCCAATCGTCGCGCGTCGCGTCTTCCCGCCAGCGCGTGACGGCCAGATCGTCGCGGCGGCTGTAGCCGGAGCCCGCGGCCGTGAGCATCACGGCGTAGCGGCCGTTGGACAGCAGATGCGTGACGGGCGCGGGATCGTCCGCCGACAGCAGGCGCCGTGCAACGCCGGCGTCGACGCCATGCATCCTGCCGGCGGGTCTGGCGTCGACCCGCGGCCGCCCTGCCGCGACCCGGCCCGGCACCCGTTCCTGCAACAGCAACTCGGTGGCGCGCACGGCCGGCTCGCCATGGAAGAAGGCGCGAATGCGCCCGCCCAGCAGTGCATTGGCGATCGACACGATCGACATGCCCTGGTGATGCGCCATGAATGCCCGCACGATCGCAACTGGCATGCCTTCCGGCACGCGCGCGGGCGTGTAGTCGAGCGCTTCGTAGAAGCCGAAGCGCCCGCACGCGCCGGCTGCACGCAACCGCTCAAAGTTGCGCGCGGCGGCGTTCGGCGCGACCATCGCCGCGAGCGCGGTCGCATAGGGCGCGACCACCAGGTTCTGGTCGAGATCGCGCTTGAGCCCCAACTCCGGCACGCCGAAGCTCGAATACTGATAGGTTAGCTCGATGTCGCGTGTGTTGTACGCCGATTCGGACATGCCCCACGGCAGGCGCAGCCCGTCGCCGTAGGCGATCTGGCGACGCACCACCAGCTGATTGGTGCGCGCGAGCAGGCTGCTGTCCGGCGCGCGCATCACGAGCGACGGCATCAGGTATTCGAACATCGATCCCGACCACGAGATCAGCGCCGCGCCGTGCCCGATCGGCGTCGCCAGGCGGCCGAGCCGGAACCAGTGTCGCGCCGGGACATCACCCTTCGCGATCGCGACGAAACTCGCGAGGCGCGCCTCCGATGCCAGCAGATCGTAGTTGCCCGGATCGAGCCGCCCGTCGCCCACCGCGTAACCAATCGACAGCAGATTGCGCACCGGGTCGAGCAGAAAGCCGAACTCCATCGCATAGGCTATCTGCAACGCGGTATCGGCCAGCGTATGCAGGCGCTTGTTCAGCACGTCCGCTTCGTCCGGCGTGCGCGTCGCGTCGCGGCAATGCCCTTGCACCGCGTGCTCCAGCGCCTGCGCCCAAAACAGCACGTCGTCGACGTCGCCGCCCCGCACCCCGCCGACCTCGTCCGTCAGCGCGCGCGCGACATCGGCGACCGTCGCGGTGAGGATCGTGATCTCGGACCATTCCGGCGCTGCGGGGCCGTCCGGGGCGCCGACTTCCCGGGCCGGCGCGGCGAGCGTCTCATCCAGCTCGGTCGCGGCCTGCTCGAATTCGCCGTGCAAGGTCGTCCGGGCATCGCCATCGCGGCACACGGCCTTGCGCAACAGCGCGAGCGTGTCACCGATCCCTTCGTACGCGGCCTGCCACCCCACACCGGCGGGCTGATTCGCCCAGGCCCGGCAACCGTTGCCGAGGGCGATCAGGTGGCCGGCAAGATTGCCGCTGTCGACCGACGACACGTACTTCGGCTCGAGGGGCCGCAGGTCGCGCGTGTCGTACCAGTTATAAAAGTGGCCGCGATAGCGTGACATCAGTCGCATCGTCGCGACGGTCGCCTCCAGCCGCGACACCGCGTCCAGCGTACCGAGCCAGCCAAACTCGCGGGCGCTGACGGCAGACAGCAGGTATAGCCCGATGTTGGTGGGCGAAGTCCGGTGCGCGACGACGGGCTTCGGGTCCTCCTGGAAATTGTCCAGCGGCAGCATCTGATCGTCCGCCGTCACGAACGTCTCGAAATAACGCCAGGTCCGGCGCGCGTCGCGCCGCAGTTGACGCGCATCGTGCGGGGCCACCGGCAGCTCGCCCGCCGACCGTGGTGCGCGGCTCAGCCAATACGCGATCGCCGGCGCGGCAAGCCAGACGAGTACGAACGGCACGGCCAGCCAGCCCGTATGACGATCGAAGCGCCAGCCCGCCATCAGACTGGCAGCCGCGACAAGCAGCGCGAGCGTCACGCCGCCGCGCATTTGCAGATAGGTGGGCGCGAGGGTCCGCCGGTCGCGCGCACCCGCTGCGGCCGCCGTGGTCCATTCGAGCAGATGGCGACGGCTGATCGCCACACGAAACAGCGTACGCGCGATCGCGTCGCCCATCGACCACGCCTGCTGCGGCAACATGACGATCGACAGGCCGAACCGCGTCAACGCGAACCGCAACTCCATCGACCATGCATGGAGCACGCTGCGCGTGGTCATCTTCACGTGCGTGCGCCGCCAGCGCGGCACCAGCCCGCTCAATACAGGCAACAGGAACGGCAGCGCGATCGTCACCAGCACGAAGGCGCTCCAGGCGAGCGATACGGGGAGCGGCAGCATCCATCCGGCCAGTAGCGCGACCAGCATGGCGGGCGCCGTGAGTGTGCGGCGCAGGTTGTCCAGCATCTTCCAGCGGCCGACCGCCGTCAACGGTTCGTGGCCGAACAGCAACCAGGGCAGGAGCTGCCAGTCGCCGCGCGCCCATCGGTGCAGGCGGCTCGCGGCGACGTCGTAGCGGGACGGCGACGCTTCGACAACCTCGATATCCGACGCCAGTCCGGCCCGCGCGAAAATACCTTCGAACAGATCGTGACTGAGCACCGCGTTCTCCGGCACGCGACCGGCGAGCACCGCCTCGAACGCGTCGACGTCGTAGATGCCCTTGCCCGCATAGGATCCTTCGTCGAACAGATCCTGATAGACATCCGATACGGCTGACACGTAAGGATCGATGCCGTGCGCGCTCGACGACACGCGCTGGAACAGCGAACCCTCGTCGCCGCTCGCGAGCGAGGACGTGACGCGCGGCTGAAGGACGCCGTAGCCGCCGACGATGCGCCGGCTCGCCGAATCGAATACCGGCCGGTTGAGCGGATGCGCCATCTTGCCGACCAGGCGGCGCACGGTATCGCGCAGCAACCGCGTATCGGCATCGAGCGTGATCACGTAGCGCACGTCCGGCGGCACGTGCGGCGTCCGGCCGGCCGCCGCGATGAACGTCGTGTCCGATGCGCCGCGCAGCAATCGATTCAGCTCGTGCAGCTTGCCGCGCTTGCGCTCCCAGCCCATCCAGCACCGTTCGCCGTCGTTCCATACGCGCTTGCGGTGCAGCAGCAGGAAGCGCTCGCCTTCGCCCGGCGCAGCCGGATAAAGGCGATTCAACCGGTCGATGCCCTCCGTCGCGGATGCCAGCAACCTGTCGTCGCTGTCGGCGTGCGGCGTGGACGCGTCCATCCAGTCGGAGAGCAAAGCGAAGTAAAGCGCGCCGTTGGGGCTCGCCAGATGATGAATTTCCAGTTGCTCGATCTGCTCGCCGAGCACAGCTTCCGTTGTCAGCAGCACCGGCACGGCGACCATCGTGCGCAGGTCCGGCGGAATGCCGTCGAGCAATGCGAGGCCGGGCAGGATCTTCGCGCCGACATCGCGCATCACGCCGCGATTGACGAGCGCGACCGCGGCATCCAGCGCGGGTAGCAGGCCGGCGACGCCGAGCCAGATCAGCCAGTGACCGGGCGGTTCGACACGCGTGAGCCACGCCAGCATGCCCGCCAGCAGCAGCGCGACGATCAGCCCGATCCGGCCGAGATAACCGCCGAGACCGGCGTGGCGTGTCAGGCGCCGCAGCCACAACGCGACGGGCGGCCGATAGCCGATCTCCGCTTCGAGCGCGGCGCGGCCGTTCGCCAGCAGGTAGTAACCGGGATCCGTCTCGGCGGCCGGCCCGCAGCCTGCACCCTGCGCCGCCGCATCGGCGACGACGCGGCGGGCAATCTCGAGCTCGCTGACGGGTGCGCCGCGGGCCAGCGCTTCAACCGCGTCGCGATACAGGTTGCGCGTGGGGAAATCCATCTCCGCGAAGCCTGGGTGGCTGCGCAGTACCTGATCGACCAGGCTGACGCGCTCGAACAGATCGGTCCAGTCCACCTCCGAAATCAGCCGCATGCTGGTGATCACGTTGCGCACGGTCAGGCTGGCGGCGCCCTGCTGATGGTTGACGGACGCGACAATTTGGTCCGGCGTCGCGCCGCGCGCCGCCAGGTGCCGATGCAGCCACGCCAGTGCCGGCGCGACGGCCGGATTGGGATCGTGCAGCCGCTGAATCAGCTGCACCGCGAACGCATCGTGCAATACGGCCTGCTCGTAATTGGCGACGAGCGGCTCCGCCGCGACCCGCGCCTGGCCGCCCTCGCCGAGCAGGCGATCCGCGAGCGCGTCGGCGTCGAGTCTCGCGCGCCGGTCGTCGATGATCTGATCCGCGAGCCGTCGCAGGTTCTCGATCAGCACGATCCGCAGCGTGATCGCCACCGCCCACAGTTCGCCGATCGTCAACGGTTCCACGGCCTGATAGGCAAGCATGAAACGACATAGCGCATCGGGATCGAAACGGCTGTCGGTATGGGCGACGAAGGCCCAGTTGATCTCGAACACGCGCGGATAACCGGCGAACGGGCCGTTGCCGAGTTTGGGCAGTTGCCGGTAATAACGCGGGGAGAGATCATCCCGGATCTGCCGCACCTGTTCCGCGACAAGATAGTAGTTGTCGAGCAACCACTCTGCCGCAGGCGTGATTTCTTCGCCGCGTGCGTCTGCGGCCGCCGTGTTCTGGTAGGCCTTCAGCAGATGATCCGCGTTGTCCTTCAGCCGCGTGGCGAGCGACGGGCCCGCTGCCACACCGGGCAGCACCTTCTGCGCGCGAGCCAGGCTGCCCGCATGCTGCGCCAGTCGCTCCTCGCCGAAGAACTCCTCGCGAATCGGCCGGGCATTGCTCCATGGCGATGTCCGGCGTCGCGACACACGCGCAACGTGAATCTTCAAGGCGCTTCCTCCCCCATCGCCGCACCATCCGCAGCGGCTTCATGCCCGGCACACCCGGGCCGTCAGGCCGCTTCCGACAGCGATTTCGCGATGGGTTCGCACCGCAACGCTCCGTGCTGCGCGGATCGGACGGCTGCGTTCTCGCACGCCAGCGACACGAAGGCATCGCGAGTCGTATGCAGCGCGTTCGCCGTCCGATCGATGTCGTGCACGATGCGCTTTGGCAAGCACAGCTCGATGCGCACCGAATTCGACGTCATCCGGCTCAGGTCCAGATCGATGAACCGCCAGATCCCGTCCCCGGCATCAACTTCCGACGCCTGCAATACCGACATGTCCGTGGTCGGTGGCGGAACGAGACGCGCGGAGCGGTCGTAGCGGGCCATGACCCGTTGCTCGGCGGCCGCTTGCAGCTCGCCATACGAGTCGCCCTCCACGCCGACCTCGGGGAAATCCGGAAGCGCGCCGCGATAGCGGGGCTGCCCATGCTGCGTGATGTAGATCGGATATTTCATTAACCGCTCCCGGCTGAAGAACGTGACGAACGTCATCGTGCATCGCGCAGGCTCGTCGAGTCGGTACGCTGAAGAACAGTCTCCGGGAAGCGTTTCGTGGTGCGCTGCACGTCGTTCACACACCGGATCGCCCGATATTTCGCTATCCGGTCACGCAAGCGCAGCGCGCGCGATCGAGGTACGGCACCGTACCGATCGGCATGGCGATAGGGCGCACGCTCGCATCAGGGCTTCTGCCCCTGTTGCCAGAACGCCCAAGACGACCCGAGATGCAGTGCGCCTCATCGCTCATGCGCCAGGTTGTCGTCACCGAAACGGAGCGTCACCATGAATCCCATCACACTCGTGTTATCTGCCGCGTTCGTCCTCGCGGCATTCGCCATCGGCGCGTGGGGCCACCTGTATCTTGCGGCCCCCCTTTTCATCGTCGCGGTCCTGATCGCACTGTCCGTGCGGGTCGCCAACGTCTGGGAGAAGTTCGTGATCCTGCGGATTGGCAAGCTGCAAAGCGTCAAGGGTGCCGGTTTTTTCATGATCATTCCAATCCTGGACAATGTTGTCGCGATCATCGACGAACGCATTCAAACCACCGCCTTCAACGCCGAACAAGCGCTGACCAAGGACACCGTGCCCGTCAACGTCGACGCCGTGATTTTCTGGCACGTCCATGACGCGCAGAAAGCCGCGCTCGCCATCACCGACTACCGGCAGGCAATCGACCGCGTTGCGCAAACCTCGCTGCGGGAAATGATCGGGGCATCGATGCTGGCTGCCTTGTTGTCGGATCGCAAGGCGGCCGACATGCACCTGCGCGACGAGATCGGCAGAAAGACCGTGGATTGGGGCGTGACCGTCCGCTCGGTCGAGACCCGCGATGTTGCGATCCCAGTCGCGCTGCAGGATTCGATGTCGCGCCAGGCGCAAGCCGAGCGCGAAAAGCAGGCACGGGTGATCCTCGGCTCGGCGGAGGCCGAGATCGCGACCAAGTTCGTCGAAGCGGCGCAGGTCTACGAAAATCATCCAGGTGCGCTTCAGTTGCGAGCGATGAACATCATCTACGAAACGACGAAGGAACGCGGCGCGACGATCCTGATCCCCAGTGCGATGGTTGACAGCCTGAATCCCGTGCTCGCGCTTGCGATTGCCGGGTATGACGCGGCGGGCGCCGCGCCGGTGCCTGCGCTCAAGACAGCAGCGTGATCGCTAGCTCGTATTCGCTCCCCCGCGACGCCTTGCGCAGATCGCCCGGACATTGCTAGAACGGGGTGTACCCCACACGATTTGATGACGAGACTGTTGCGAATACTCCACCGTGGGCAGGAGGCGGAAATTGCTTCATCACATTACAACGCGGGGTTGGTCGCGGCAGGGGTGGGTCCCCCTCTCATTCGAGGTCGGCCGTGGATCTTCACCTAGCATCGATTGATGATCGCCATGAACGTATCGTTGCAAGGAGATAGTGGCCGCGTTCACCTCACAAAGGCTGATCGTCGAATTGCAACTGGTTCGTCACCGAGACGATGCCGTCGACGCGCCAGGCGACTGTTGCTACGAAATTCGCCTCGTTCGCGTCGGCAACCGAGCCGACAAGCGTCGCGATGACGGTGTATCACCTTGCGGGCGACCCACGCGCCCTTTTCCGCGCCTTCATTTCTTGTTACTCGTTGGTTTGATGGTATGTCTGAAACCCGCTGGCTTGACATCCAGACAGCAACCATTTGATTTTAAACAGATGTTTAGAGGTGGCGGGGCGCAACCCCGCATGCAGTCCAGATCGCTCTAACCGGAAAATTGCATGGAGATCAAGGTTAGCAGTCAAAGCAAGTCCCGGCTAATGCACATGAGTTGCCAGATCCTCTGGCATAGCTGGCGCAAACCACCTACGCCGCGCGGAGTACTCCCACGGTTCAATCTCATCGGTGCGTGCGATTACGTTGCGGTGCTGCTTCGCGAGCCCAGCCTTATCTCGCGCCATCTCTCGTATGCTATTGAGGCGAATGGCCGCCATGTGATCACGTGCTGGCGCCACCATCGTCATGCCCCGTTTGACCCAGCAGCTTGCAGCCTTGCGTCAGCAACGCGACGAAGTCGCTGCCGAGGTTGAACGACTGGTGATTGCTCACCCTCTTTGGCTGGTCCTGACCAGCATGCCGGGAGTCGGCGTCAGGACCGCCGCCAGACTCCTGACCGAAGTTGCCCACAAAGCCTTCGCCTCGGCCGCTCATCTGGCGGCCTACGCTGGTCTTGCCCCGGCCACCCGACGCTCTGGCTCATCCATCCGCGGTGAGCATCCATCCAGACACGGCAACAAGGTATTCAAGCGCGCCTTGTTCCTGTCCGCCTTCGCGGCATTGCGGGACCCAGTCTCATAATAGTCCTACCCCAATTGGTACGCTCTTGGCAGACGCACGCGAGGCGGAATTGCAAACACGCTAGGCGGCAGGAGTCCTATGTGTCCATCGCATCAGGACCAAATTGCTCCCGTCGCGCTGTATGCGCACACATTGAGATGGAAGTGTCCACGGGTCGGGACGATGCGAGTCGTCAATGTGCTCCAGCCAAGCTGTCACCGCCTCCACCTCCATGCTCAGTTGCCACTCGGTGGCCGTGTTGAGCAGATCGAGTGTCGAATCGTCAAGATTCCAAGCGTACTTCGCGAATGTGTCCTGCAAGCGATTGAAGTTTGGTTCGGCCCAAGGGTCGTGCTCCTTGACCAGTCGAACAAAATCACATTCAAGCAGGTCCTGCACAATACAGATCAGCCTCCCCAGCTCTTGCCCTGCCTGGCGCCCCTTCAGTACCGTTGTCCACTGTCCCCAACGAACATCCAGTTCGTCGAGCGCGACTTCATACGGGCAACGTACGTCATGATATTTGGTTGCGTCAGGATCACATTCCTGCCAAAAAATTCCGTCACCTCCAATGGGCATCCCGAACCAACGACAACGGCAAGTAGCATGGCGCTCTCGGAGCGGTGCGACGAGACGTTTATAGAGAGCCACAAATGGCGGCGGATTAGGTACCAGATCTCCTGTCTGCACGAAGAAATCAAACATCGTCCGAAACAAATAATTCAACCGCTTATCATCGACGACATGCTTAATACGGTCATCAAACACTTGACGCTCAGACTCCCACTCCACATTGACTGATTGCAAATATGGCTTTACGGAATCAGCAGGCGGACAAATAGAATAAAGTTGCCCAAGCTTCTGAGCATAGGGAGCACACTCAAATATTTGGCTTGTATGATATATAAATATATCTTTCTTCGAATATTGAGCCGCCGCTTCCGTTACATCGCCGATCCACCCTAAGATGCGACTCGGCACCTCGCCCAATCCCTCGTCCGTGGGCCCATTTCCGACGAGAGGCCATTTGGCGCAATGCGTGCGCATCACGTTCCGCAGTGCAGCGATGCGCCCCTCTAAAATCGTACCGTAGTGACGCGGGGGATGAACAACCTGCAACTGAGATGCATGAAAAGGGCACGATGCCAGCCATACCACTTCGTGAAACACACTGTGGTAGCCAAGTTCGGCGCATTCAGGACAGAAACGTATAGTGAATTCGTTTCCGTCCCCAACATCGAGTCCATAGGTACCGCATTGATTCAGGCCGAGGCCAAGTCGAATTACAGTAGATACTGTTGACTCAGGCTCGCCGAGCGTGGCAGCCAGCCGTTCGATTTCCTCGTCCGGCGACTCAGACGGACGATCTGGACGCCATGCCAAAACATCGATGCCCTTTCGGAAATTGACATGATTGAGTTCGCAAAATCGCAAAAAAATGCTGATCTTGGACTCGTACGGCCTCAGGCATCCTTTCCACCAATTGAATTCTGGATAATCCATATTAAGATGGCGGACAAATAATACGCATATGGTCTGAGAAATTCGTTCTGGCCAACCGCTTCAGCCAGTTTTCATACGACGTGACTTCCTCCCACTCGCCACCACGTGCCAATTCGTAGAGCGTCGCCTCGATGGTTCGAGCAATATGTTGCATGGGAAATTCACCAAATCGCCTCGCGTTGTCGGGGGATAGTTCCTGAAGAGCCGTCCAGATATCAGCGCCACATTCGGCCAACCGCCGGCCACGGCCGAAGCACTCGGGTGCGAAGTACTCGAGGAAAGATATCTCACTGTCTTCAGGCCAACGAGAATCAATGTCGTAGCCATTCAACACATAGTCCAGTTCGTCCTTCGTACGGAGGCCGTGGAATTGAGCATGAGACGCCATGAATCGCGCAGAAACGTGAGCATTTCCGGTTCCGGCGAAGTAGTCATACTTGTAGTTCAGTTGATGAGACCCTATCGAAATGACACTCAGCAGATACCCTTTGTTATCCAGATCGTTCTGTAGTCCCATCAACCACTGCCACTCGCGCAATGTCATGCCCTGCGCTTCGTCGATTAGCAGGATCACATAGTTTCGACGCGCCCACTCGGCAATTGCGATGAACCGTTGCAGACATAGATAGCGCCCCTCCGCACGCGGCGGCGGCTTCGCCGCATTGACCAGTACGAATCGAGACGCCAGCAGCAACATGTGCCAAAAACCTGCCTCACTCAGATGGCTATCAGGCGGGCGAATCCATACAACCAGCGGCAGCTCGATCTCGAAGCGCTCGCGTAGCACCTGAGACAGGAAGTACTTGACGCACTTTGACTTCCCCAGCCGTGACGCACCTCGCAAATATGCGCCCGGGCACTGCTGATCGATCCAATCACCAATCTGGGAAATCATTTCGTTCATGGGTGGCGTATAGACCGCATACTGCTGCGTGACGATACAGTGCCGTGGGTCAATATGTGCTGGGAGCGAGAATGTCATCACGACCTCGTTGAGGCGATCCGACGGGGCGGCAAAGGTAAGGGAGTGTCCCGTCGCTTAGCGCTGGATGAGCGATCTTTTGAGGTACGCGTTTCAATCTTCTCGCCATCTGACGCCTCCTCTGCGCGTTTCAGTGCGCCATCAAGCATCGTGTCTCCAACCGATCCTGCCGCGGCAGCCGTCAGGATGCGACGGGCCTCCAGGTAGGCAGGATGAACCGGTAGTTTTCCTTTAGGCTGCGCTTCTGAGAAATGCACGAACGCCTCGACCGGATCCATCCCCGGAGAAGCGCGAAACTTCCCGCTCCTGTTTGCCTGGCAAATCGCCGTACGTACAGCCAAGCTGTGTGGCAATCCATTCCACGGAGGCGCTGCTCGCAGTATCCCCAACGAAGTACCGTTGATCTCGGCACCCATTGCGATGCGAGCATCGTTCTCTCTATGTGCGATCACCCATATCTTCGACCCAGCTAGATCATGCCGAATGCCCAGGATCTCGTTCGAATACGTGGCGTTGAAGAATTCGACGTACGGTCGTCGCCCAGTGCTGGCTCCACCCCGCACCGTACAAAGCTTCCGAACACTGAACATCGAGTTGACCATCTCAGGTTCCACATGTCGCAACACCGAAGATGAATGGCGATAGAGGAACGCTGCATACTCCAGAGGGGTGCGGTATCCGATACTCCGATGAGGCGTGCTGTTGTAGTTTGCGATCAGGATGTCGAGAATTTCTTCTGCATACTCGTATTGGAAGCGGCTCGTCAACGCCACGGCGTCCGGATTGCGACCTTTCTTATCTTGCGGCTTGGCGCCAGTCGTGTTGGATAGTCGCTGAAATCCACGTCCTGCCAAATGGCGATTGAACGTCTCGATGAAAGGTCGATCATCTTTGCTACGTCGCTTCGAAAACGAGCTTGATGGGTCAAGTAGTTTGGATCGAACGACATCTTCCAGAGATCGGCGAACATGCTGACATGTCTCTGCAAGTGCGCCATCTACGCTTGTCTCGTCCCAGCATAAACCAACATAGTCCGGGCCGAGCACCGACAATAGCCCTGCGCCAGGTATATAAGCATCCTCACTAAATGTCACTTGCCGCGGCGTCCAGGGGTTCAGCGATGCCTTGATCGCTCGAAGGACGTCGTCGGTCGACACTTCCCGTCTTAGACTGAAGTAGTACCCAATGACCGCTCGAGAAACAACTTCGAGCAAGACAACCACCCAGAGCCGATGGACCATTTTCTCAACAAAGCCGCCCCCGATCTGCGGCAGGAGCACACAGAACCGCCCGTCGATTTTATGCGCGTCCATCTCTACTCGCTGCATAAACCGGGAAACTGGGCGGTTAGTCCCATCGCCCGTTGCTAGTTTTTTGACCATATCCGGCCCCCCTGCCTCATGCGCCATTACTTTGGGGTTCGCCAGCAGGACTTTCTCGACGTAGCGCCTGATCGAGTAATAACCGAGACTGACAGTGTTAAAGGGCCATTCGTCGCGTATCTCGTAACCAAGCGCTCGAAGCTGATCAAGAAACCAGTTGTGATGACGAGTCTTCGCGCGCTTTATCTCGGCAAGCTTGTTCGTGCGCGGGATAGTCAAAATCCTGGCGTCGAAACTTTTCCTCAGTTCCGGATGAGCGTCGAGAATACCCTGCATTGCACCGGCCGCACCGCCACCATAGACATCTACGTGGATCCGTTTGATTCGATGGTACGGGCGCATTCGCACGTACGGCATCAAACCCCGCCATCCAAACTCTCGGCCATCCTCATGAGTCTCGAGGCAACGCTCGTTGATCAGCCGATAGGCCTGCTTCGCGCTAAGCGATGTTGCTTTCTTGATCGACTCGGGTGATTCCCCGGCCAGGTACAGCTCAACCGCCTTCTTCCTCGCGAAATAAAGCGCTTGTCGAGAGTCAGTCATCGTACCTACGTCGGGCGTCACCCACTTTGAAGTGTCATGGGCCCGTCCTCGCACTATCCGCTGCGAAAACACTGGCAGTTCTTCGGAGTCTTCAACTGACATCCCGCCCTCCTCGCCATCGGAGCGACACGCTCAACTCATCTGAGCGCCGTCCTGACAACACCTGTCCGAAAGAAGGCTAGTACATCAAAAACGCATGCACGGGATTAGTTACAAAATCACCAAAATGCTGGGATGAGATACAATTTTATGCAAATTTTCTCCTCGTGAATTTGTTCCCGGGATCCCGGAGACGCCCTATTGGCGGGGGTGTCGTAGATACAAATTTATGCAAACCAACGGTCGGGCGACGATTGCCCGCGACCGGCGAGCCACGTACAGTATTTGCCTGCCTCCATTCCGGAACCCCCATGCCGATCGCATTTCTGAAGATGAACGCGAATGGCGATGACTTCGTCATCGTCGACCTGCGCGGTCACGAACACGATCGCGCGCATCCCGTCGACGGCGACCTCGTGCGGCGCATGGGCGATCGGCATCGCGGCATCGGCTTCAACCAGCTCGCGGTGATCTCGGACGGCAACGACGCGGCCGCGCGCGTCGCGTTCTGGAATCCCGACGGCTCGACGCTCGATACCTGCGGCAGCGCGACGCGCGGCGTCGCGTGGAAGCTGATGCGGGAAACCGGTGCGACATCGGTCGTGCTGCGCACGAATCGCGGGCGCCTGCACTGTTCGCAGGATGCGGACGGGCTGATCAAGGTCGACATGGGCGCGCCGCGGCTCGGCTGGCAGGACGTGCCGCTCTCGGAAGCCATCGACACGCTCGCGCTGCCGCTGCCCGGTGCGCCGGCCGCATGCAGCATGGGCAATCCGCATTGCACGTTCTTCGTCGACGATGTCGGCACGATCGACATCGAAGCGCTCGGCCCAACCATCGAAACGCATCCGCTGTTTCCGCTGAAGACCAACGTGCATTTCGTTCAGGTCATCGATCGATCGCATATCCGTCTACGTATCTGGGAACGCGGCGGCGGCGTGCCGCTCGGCTCCGGCTCGTGTTCGTGCGGCGCGGCGGTCAACGGCATCCGGTGCGGGCTGCTCGACGATACCGTGCGGGTGACCTGCGACGGCGGCGACGTCATCGTTCAATGGGACGGCGCCGGCAGCGTGTTCCTGAGCGGCCCCGTGACGTTCGGGTTCAGCGGAGTGTGGCCGTGACGACCGACGACGCACGAACCTTCCACGCGCTGCGCCCGCGCCTGCAGAAGATCGCATACCGGATGCTCGGCTCCGTCGCGGATGCCGAGGACATCGTGCAGGACGTGTGGCTGCGCTGGCACGACGCGGCGCGCGACGACATCGAGAACGCCGAGGCGTGGCTCGTCGCGGTCACGACGCGCACGTCGATCGATCGCCTGCGCGCGGCGAAGCTCCGGCGCGAGCACTACACGGGTATCTGGCTGCCCGAGCCGGAACTCGGCGAATCGCCGGCGACGCCCGAGGAAATGACGGAGCGCGCGAACGACGTGTCGGTCGCGTACCTGCTGTTGCTCGAACGGCTGACGCCGGAAGCGCGCGCGGCGTTCCTGCTGCATGAAATCTTCGAGTTCGACTACGACCGGATCGCCGACGCGATCGGCAAGAGCGAAGCCGCGTGCCGCCAGCTCGTCAGCCGGGCCCGCGCGCGGCTGCGCGACGATACGCAGCCGCGGCACGCGGTGCCGCACGAAACGCATCGCCGGCTGCTGCAGACGTTCACGCATGCACTCGCACACGGCGACTTCCCGTCGATCCAGGCGCTGCTCGCCGAAGACGCGATGCTGATCGGCGACGGCGGCGGCCATGTCCAGAGCTTCCCGAAACCGATGGTCGGCGGCCGGCGCATCGCTCAACTGTTCTATGCGACGTGGTTGCGCTGCGGCAGCGGTGTCGAGATGCGGCCGGTCGTGCTGAACGGCCAGTGGGCGATGCTGCGCTTCATCGACGGGCAACTCGAAGCGGCGATGTCGTTCGAGACCGACGGCACGCGCATCGGCCGGATTCTCGTGCAGCGCAACCCCGACAAGCTCGCGCGGATCGCGGCCGCCTGCACCGCCGGCTGACGCATGCGGCGCGCGCGCCGGAGCCGGCCGCGCCCGTCGCCGAGCGCCGATTGGTGCAGCGCGCGCAACACGATGCGTCCCCGTGCGTGGCTACCGCGCACCAGCACACCCTCCTAAGATGATTTCGCGCGGCGCCCTGCCGCCCACGACACCCGCGCAGCGCGGGCCAGCCTCTTCGTCGCCAGGAGAAATCATGACGCAGCGTATCAACTACATTCAACAGTCACCCGAGTTGTTCAGGAAATTCCTCGAGCTCAGCAACCTGCTGCGCAGCAGCGCGATCGAGGAATCGATCCGGGATCTCGTGTCCCTCCGGGCATCCCAGATCAACGGCTGCGCGTTCTGCGTCGACATGCACGTGAAGGAGGCACGCATCCACGGCGAGCGCGAGCTGCGCCTGCATCATCTGGCGACGTGGCGCGAATCGACGCTCTTCTCGCCGCGCGAGCGGGCCGCGTTGGCCTGGACGGAAGCGCTGACGACGCTGCCCGCGCACGGCGTGCCGGACGACCTCTACGACCGCGTGCGCGGCCAGCTCTCCGAGAAGGAATTGTCGGACCTGACGTTCGAAGTGATGGCGATCAACGGCTGGAACCGCGCGAATGTCGCGTTCCGGACCGTGCCGGGCTCGTCCGACAAGGCGTTCGGCCTCGACAAGGCCAATCTCGCCTGACGGCCGGCCACCGCCCTCTCTCGCTGCCGGCCGTTGGCCGGCAGCTCACCGGAAGCCACCACCATGATTCGCATGAAACACGTGATCGCGTCCGCGCTCGTCGTCGCGGGCGCCGCGACCGGCGCCGTTCGCGCGGCGCCGTCGGCCATCGTCACGCCGCTGATGACGAAGCCGCTCGACGCATACCCGGGCAAGGAAGCGCAGATGATCTCCGTCGAGTATCCGCCCGGCGCGGTCGACCCGGTGCACCGCCACCACGCCGACGCGTTCGTCTATGTCGTCGAAGGGTCGATCGTGATGCAGGTGAAGGGCGGCGAGCCCGTCACGCTGACACCGGGCCAGACCTTCTACGAGGGCCCGAACGACCTGCACACGGTCGGACGCAACGCGAGCCGCACCCGGCCCGCGAAGTTCATCGTGCTGCTGTTGAAGGACCAGGGCGCGCCCGTGCTCGTGCCGGAAAAATAGCCGGCTCGCACCCCGCCGCACCCTTTTTGCAAAAATGCGGCGGGCGGTGTCACAGGCGGCAGCGCTGAAACGTCTAGTCGCATACGGACACCACGATTCCAGCGCCTCCATGCCCGACACTTCCATCCGCCGCCCCGATGCCGACGACCCGTTCGCGCGCAGCTTCTCGACCTGCTATGCCGGCGTGGTCACGTTCCTCGCCGTCGTCACCGAAGGCAGCTTCGCGCGCGCCGCCGATCGCCTCGGCGTCGGCCGCTCGTCGGTCAGCCGCCACGTGCAACGGCTCGAGGACCGGCTCGACGCACGCCTGTTCCAGCGCACCACGCGCAGCATGTCGCTGACGCGCGAAGGCGAGCTCTTCTACGAAAACTGCCGGCCCGGCATCGAGCATCTGGCGCAGGCGCTCGAGGACATGCGCGAGCTGCGCAGCGGGCCGCCGAGCGGACACCTGCGCGTCGGCTCGACCCCGGGCTTCGGCCGCAAGGTCATCGCGCCGCTGCTGCGCGATTTCCATGCGCAGTATCCGGACATCACGCTCGACCTGCTGCTGAACGACCGCCCGGCCGATTTCTCGGCCGACCGCATCGACGTCGCGTTTCGCGACGGCCGCATGGAGGACAGCGCGATCGTCGCGCGCCGGCTGATTCCGATGCAGATGATCGTCTGCGCGTCGCCGTCGTACGCGCACCGGCACGGCTTGCCGCGCCACGTCGACGAACTCGCGCGGCATCGCTGCATCAACCTGTGCACCGCGTCGGGCCGCGTGACGGAATGGGAATTCAGGATCGACGGGGTGACGCAGCAGCGCCAGCTCGCCGCGCATCACACGTTCAACGACATCGATCTCGTCGTGCGCGCGGCGCTCGACGGGCTCGGCATCGCGCAATTGCCCGCGTACCAGGTGTGCGACCTGCTCGCCGACGGCCGGCTGGTGAGCTGTCTCGGCCAGCACGCGCCGGACGACGGCGGCCACTATCTCTGCTACCTGAGCCGCAAGCACCTGCCCACGCGCATCCGCGTGTTCATCGACTACATGATCGAGCAGACGCGTGCGCGCGACCTGCAGTGCCTGACGACGATGACGACGATCGCGCCGCTGGAGACGATCGATTGATGCATGCACGGCAACATGATGAGGGCTTGCCGGCCTCTACCGGATCGCGCGGCGCATGCCTACGATGCGGGCTGTTCGACAGGCACGCGCATACGGCACTGCGCGGTTCGGCAAAGGGCCGGCGCAATCGCGCGAATGCGAGGGGTCCTGGTTTCGGCAGGTTCAAGCGGCGCGCATGTCGCGCGCCCGTTCAAGGAGAGCAATCGTGAAAATCGTCGTGATTGGTGGTACCGGCCTCATCGGCAGCAAAGTCGTCAGGAACCTGATCGCCCGCGGCCACGACGCGATGGCGGCCGCGCCGTCGACCGGCGTCGATACGATCACGGGTGCGGGGCTCGACGACGCGCTCGCCGGCGCGGAGGTCGTGGTCGATCTCGCGAATTCGCCGTCGTTCGAGGAAGCGGCCGTGAAGGCGTTCTTCGAGGCGTCGGGGCGCAACCTGTTCGCTGCGGAGCGCACGGCCGGCGTGCGGCATCACGTCGCGTTGTCGGTGGTCGGCACCGACCGGCTGCAGCAGAGCGCGTATTTCCGCGGCAAGATCATCCAGGAGAATCTGATCCGTGAAGCGGGCGTGCCGTACACGATCGTGCGCTCGACGCAGTTCTTCGAATTCGTCGGGGCGATCGCGCAGGCGGGCGCACAAGGCGACACGGTCCGATTGACCACCGCGCACTTCCAGCCGATCGCATCGGACGACGTCGCAGCCGCGGTGACCGATTTCGCGCTCGACGCGCCGCGCAACGGCATCGCCGAAATCGGCGGCCCCGAGCGCGTGCGGATCGCCGATCTGGTCGAGCGTTTCCTGTCGGCGACGCACGACGCGCGCACGGTGACGCGCGACGCCAGCGCCGACTACTTCGGCGCGGTGCTGCAGGACGACACGCTCGTGCCGGCGCCCGGTGCACGTCTCGGCGCGACGACCTTCGACGCGTGGTGCCGGCAGAACGCGCTCGCGCGCTGAACGCTGCAGCCGGATCGCACACCATGACGCCGCTGCGCCCGCCGCCGCTATCGCTGCTCGACCGGTATCGCGGACGAGAACCGCAAACGCTGTACTCGACGACGGTGACCGTCACGGGCGGTGCGGCCGAGCACGGCCGCGCATCGGGCGTCGCGCGTTCCGACGACGGGCGGCTCGATGTCGAGCTGCGCCTGCCGCCGGCACTCGGCGGCTCCGGCGACGGCCTCAACCCGGAGCAACTGTTCGCGGCCAGCTATGCGGCATGCTTTCACGGTGCGCTGAGCCTGCTGGCTGCACGGGCGGGCGTGTCGATCGCCGGCGCATCGGTGTCCGCATCGATCGACTTCTGCCGCGATCCGGTGGACGGGCTGTTCATGCTGAACGCGAACATTCGGGTGCGCCTGCCGGGCGTCGAGCGCGCGGTGGCGGAAGAACTCGTCCGCAATACGGAGCGTTTCAGCCCGTATACGAAGATGGCGCACGAGGGGATCAGCCACGTCGTGGCGCTGGCGCCGGCAGACGAAACGTCGAAGCGCTGAGCGAAAATGAAAATGCGGCGCCCGCCGCATCGCGCAACGGGCGCCGCATCGATACGACGAATCAGTGCTTTTCGTCGACCTTCTTCGGCTTCGGCGGCGACGGCACCTTCGCGTACTGGAACGCCGGCGTGGCCTTCAGCGCTTCCTTGGTCGCACCCGGCAGATAGATGTTGCCGTTGCGCACGTCGAGCGACGCGATCGGCACCGCGACGTCGTGCGCGGCCACGCCGAGGAAACCGCCGGCCGACACGATCGCGGCGGACACCGAGCCGTCCGGCGCGACGATCAGGTCGCGCACCTTGCCGACTTTCTGGTTCTCGTCGTTGTACACGGTCTTGCCGAGCACGCTCTTCTTCACGCTCCAGCCTTCGAGCAGCGCCTGCGATTGCTCGACGGTCACGCTGATCGGCTGAGCGCCCGCGATCTGCGCGTGCGCGCTGACGCTCGAGGCGAGGACGGTTGCTGCGATGAGGGTCTTGTAGAACTTCATATGTGTTGCACTCCGGTTCGGTTGTTGTTGATTCCGGGACGAAGCGGCGGGACGCGACGGCCGATCGGTGAACGCCCCGCGATGGCCGCCCCGCGCTTCATCCGTCGCGTGGCGGCGGCCGCGCCGCCATGACATGTGTGCGTGGCGGACCGGCATGGCCGGGCCGCAGCGTGCAACACGTCTTTCATGGTAGCGGCATTCGCCGGATCGTGCGTTCAAGGTGCAATGGGGCTGGCGGCGCGAGCAGGATCAGGATCAATGATCGTGCAGACGGATGGGGCGCGCGGCGCGGAACAATGGTGCCGCGGCCTGTCGATCAGGGCAACCCCATAGATGGGCACCCGAACTTCGTGGCGCATCGAACGACGCGGCGGTCGCCGCGCCGCCACGCGGCATCACGCATTGCGCGAATACACCCTGCGATGCCGCACCGCCTCCGCCAGCACGTCGAGCACCGGCTCCGTCTGCGTCCAGCTCAGGCACGCGTCGGTAATCGACACGCCGTACTTCAGCGGCACGCCCGGCTTCAGATCCTGCCGGCCCGCTTCGAGATGGCTTTCCACCATCACGCCGACGATCCGGTGCTCGCCCTGCCCCAACTGCCGCGCGAGATCCTGCGCCACCTCGATCTGCCGCTCGTGCGACTTGTTCGAGTTCGCATGCGAGCAGTCGACCATCACCTGCTCGCGCAACCCGGCCTTGCGCAGCACCGCGCAACTCGCCTCGACGTGCTCGGCATCGTAGTTCGGGCCGTTCTTGCCGCCGCGCAGGATCACGTGCGCATCGTCGTTGCCGCGCGTCTCGAAGATCGCGGCCATCCCCATCTTCGTCATCCCCATGAACGCATGGCTCGCCGCCGCGGCGACGATTGCGTCCGACGCGACCTGCACGCCACCGTCGGTACCGTTCTTGAAGCCGATCGGGCAGCTCAACCCCGACGCAAGCTGGCGGTGGCTCTGGCTCTCGGTCGTGCGCGCGCCGATCGCGCCCCACGCGATCAGGTCGGCGATGTACTGCGGGCTCAGCAGGTCGAGGAATTCGGTCGATGCCGGCAGGCCGAGCGCGTTGATGTCGAGCAGCAATTGCCGCGCGGCGCGCAGCCCTTCGTTGATGCGGAAGCTACCGTCGAGGCGCGGATCGTTGATGTACCCCTTCCAGCCGACCGTCGTACGCGGCTTCTCGAAGTACACGCGCATCGTGATCAGCAGGTCGTCCTTCAGCGCGTCGGCTGCGACCTTCAGGCGCCGTGCGTAATCGAGCGCCTGGTCGTGATCGTGGATCGAGCACGGGCCGACGACGAGCAGCAGCCGGTCGTCGCGGCCGTGCAGGATGTCGCCGATCGCGCGACGCGTATCCTCGACGAGCGTCTGCGTCGCGGCCGGCACCGGCAGCTCGTCGAGCAGCAGCGCGGGCGAAATCAGCGGACGCACGGCGCCGATGCGGACGTCGTCGATGCGTGTGGTGTCCTGCGTCGCGTCGGCGCTGCCTACCTCGCGATCATGGGAAGGATTGTCGAGGTTCTGCATGGTGATTCTCCGGGGGACGTCTGTCTGGAATGATGGGCAGGCTCGATTATGGCACCCGGAGAAGGTCGCGGCGGGTTACGGCGGGGGAATGCGGACGACGGCCGCCGCAGTCACGCGATCGACGTCGAAACGACGCAAAAAAAGGCGACCCGCAAAGGGGTCGCCCGACCGTTTGCCGCATTGCGCGGCATGACTAGTGCCGCGTCTCGGGCGCGAGCGAGTTGCTCGGCAGCAGCGACGTCAGCCAGCAATTGTTCGGCGCGGCCTTGCCGTTGAAGCGATCGTAGAGCCACGGCAGCATGCCGGCCACCCACGGCACGATCGCGCCCGCGTGTTCGAGCGGATATTCGGTGTACGTGACCGCCGTGCCGCTGGCGCAAAACTTCTGCGCCAGCGCGCGCACGTCGTACGCCAGCATCACGCCGTCGCCCACCTGGCTGCCGAAGGTGCCGTCCAGCGCGCCCGCAGTACCCTGGCCGATGAACATCGGGATCGTCGGCGACGCGGCCAGCCCCGCATTCACCTTGTTCGCATAGGTGACGTACACCGGAATGCTGTTGATGTCGTTCGCGTATTGCGGCTTGAACAGCGTGCCCCAGCGCAGGCCCGTGTACTTCGGCAGGATGTAGGCGAGCGACTGGTTCTGGATATCCTTGAACACGGCCACGCCCGTCTCGCTGAGGTACGGCGTCAGGTCGAAGCCATAGCCGCGCGACAGGCCGGCCAGCGCGGCCGCGGCCACGCCGCCCCACACGATGCTGCCGTCGACATAACGCAGGTTGTGCGCCGGGTCGACCAGCACGCCGCCCTCCGCCGCGCCGACGAGCTGCCGGTTGACGTCGGGCGCGTAGCTCGGCGCGAGTTGCGCGGCCCAGTTCGTCGCGATCGCGCCGCCGGAATAGCCGATCATCGCGACCTTGCTCGACGGATTCAGCCCGGTCGACGGCGTATTGAGCGCGGCGCGAATCGAATCGAGCGTCGTCATCCCGTATTCGGGGCCGGCCGCGAAATCGGCCGTCTGGCCCTCGGTATCGGGCACGATGATGTTGTAGCCGAGCAGCAGCAGCGTCGACAGCGGAATCGATTCCGCGCTGTACAGCAACGTGCCGACGTTGATGACCTTGGTCACGTCGCGATCGCCGGCGATCACCTGCGACGGCTCGTCGTACGGGTTCAGCGAATCGTAGGCCGACTGGTACGAGATCGCGTGGCCGTTGCTGACCGGGCTGCGGATCACGGAGGTCACGTTGACGACCGGCTGGTTCAGCGCGTTGCTGGTGCGATACAGCAATTGCTGCGCGGTCACCGCGGTCGGAATGCCGGCCACGTGATAGGTGACGTTACGCGTCTTGATCACGGTGCCCGGTGGAACCGATGCCAACGGCGTGGAGCCGGTGTACGTGTAGAACGGATCGGAGACGGCTGGCGCCGCGGCGCTGGCCGGCGGTGTCGTGACGGCAAGTATGGCTGACACCGCGGCCGCAGCCGCGACAATCATGAAACGTCTGGAGGACATGGGTGGAGGCCCCTGGGATAACCTGCTTGCATCGAAGGAAATTCGGCGGTGTTGCAGACCATCGCGATTGCCGCTTCAACAGCGTTTCGGTGCCATCGACTGTCTCCTGTAAATGAATGATCCGGTTTTTTCCGATTCTGTAATTTAGTAGGACTGCAAATCTGATTTATTGAAGCACAACGAGAATGCGTTCGAGATGCGTTTTCGCTTGTTTGAAGGTAAACGTCTAAACCGGTTGCCACGCGAGGTCGGCGGCCCGGCCGTTCGGCCGAGTGTTCGCGTTGGAGGGGAGTACCGTAGGATCACCGTTGTCCGGTACCGAAGCGGCCCGTCGTGCGACGCTGGTCGCTCCGCACACCGCTTGCCTGTGACCGATCGTTTCCTGCCCAACCGACACGCCACGATGACCGTCTCCGAACTGCTCCGCGCCATCCGCCAACCCTATGTCGACCTGCTCGCGAAAGCCACCACGCAATCGGCCGTCGTCGTCGAGCCGGCCTACCGGCAGGCCGACGGCACGCTGGCCACCGAAGGCCCGCTCGCGTTGCCGTGCCGCGCCGACACGATCGCGACCGAAGGCGAGGCGGCCGGCCAGCCCGCGATGGTCGATTCGGCCACGCAGCTGGATTTCGAGCCGTTCGCATTCGAACTCGAAACGGCAGCCGTGTCGATCCAGCCGTTCGTGTGGGACTGGGCGGCGGTCGAGGCCGACGGTCTCGACGAAAGCACCGCGAACGACGCGTTCAAGACGTGGTTCCTCGCGTGGTTCGACGCGGACGACGAGAACACGCCGGCCGAAGACGGACTGCACGGCATCGTTCACTACCTGTCGGAACCGGTTCGCACGGAACAGGGCTGGCGCATCCACGCGGATCTCGGTTCCGCGCCGGAGACGGCCGTCGAGGATCTGCTGTTCCGGCTCGTCGATGCGGGCGCAACGCGGATCAGTGTCGGTTGATATGCGTCTTCATCGCTCACGCACCGTCATGAAAACCATTCGGTTGCCGCCGTGATGCGCCGGTTGATCCGAAGCGCGTGCGTGGTACCTCGTCCCCGGCGTCGAGCTGAAGTGACGCGGCGGTCCGCGCGCACCGCTGCCATTGCATCAGGAAGCGATCAGGACGCGTCGCCCGGTGCGTCGACGTCGATGCCGAGTTCGCTCGCCATCCGTTGAACCAGCGCATTGAGTCGCGCCACTTCGTCCGCGAGGCGCTTCTGTTCGGCCTTTAGCGCCTCGAATTCGGAAGGCGGCACCGAATCCGCGCCGCCGCCGGCATCCGCGCTCGCGAAGTCGGCCATGTTCACGTCGCCGCACATCAGGTGCATCCAGCGGTTCTCGCGCGCACCCGGCGCACGCGGCAGCCGGACGACGAGCGGCTGCGCGCGCGCCGCGAGTTCGTCCAGGAACGCCTCGACCGACGAGATGTCCGCGAAGCCGTGCAGGCGTGCGCTGTTCAGGCGCAGCTCGGCGGCCGTCTGCGGGCCGCGCAGCAGCAGGATCGTCAGCAGCGCGATCGCCTGGCTCGGGATGCCGAGCACGCGGTTCATGTTGTGCTCGAAACGCGGCACGCGGCTGCTGCTGCCCTCCATCACGAGGCTCAGGCGCTTCAGCTCGTCGAGCGCGGTCGTGACTTCGTCCTCGCTGACGTTCATCACCGGCGCGCGCGCGGTTTTCTGGTTGCAGCCCGCGGTCAGCGCGTTCAGCGACAGCGGGTAGGTATCCGGCACCGTGTGTTGTTTCTCGACGAGCACGCCGAGAATGCGGGCCTCGAGAGGCGTGAGTTCGCGAAGGGCGCGGGGCGTGGGCGTATCCGGCGTGGTGTTCATGAGTGGCGTCGCAGCGTGCAGCAGGTGAAGGGAAACGATCGCGGCCCGTACGGCATCGCGCACGGGCGAGCCATATGATAGCTCGCGACGCACGGCCCGGCGCCGCTTGGCGCAGCAGCATGCGGACTTGCCGCAGCGGGTTTTCGTCCGACGTAGCGGCGCGCGCGATAGCGTGCGGCGCATCGCTGCGATGCGCGTGCGCGGCACCGCAGCTTCATCCTTCGCGCGCGCCGGGCGTTTGCGCGATGCGCATGCCGGCGCTACGATAGACGTTCATCCCGATATCAGCGGCGCCGCACACGACCGCTTTCGCACGCCGATACCACGCATCACCCGCGTTGAATGCGCTGCCGCCGTGCGTGCGCACCGCTCGTCAAACCCGCTCACCCCCTCACCCGTTCACCACCATGACTGCATCCTCTTCCGCACCCGTGCGCGCCATCGTCACCGGACACACCCGCGGCGTCGGCGCGGCGCTCGCCGAACAACTCCTGCAGGAAGGCATCGCCGTGCTCGGCGTGTCGCGCAGCCGTCATCCGTCGCTCGCGTCACAGGCCGGCGAGCGCTTTACCGAGGTCGAACTCGACCTGTCGGACTCGAAGACCATTGCGAGCTGGCTGGCCGGCGACACGCTGCGCCGCTTCGTCGACGGCGCGTCACTCGTGCTGCTGTTCAACAACGCGGGCATCGTCGACCCGATCGGCCCGCTCGCCGCGCAGGACCCGGCGATCGTCGCCCGCGCGGTCGGCCTGAACGTCGCCGCACCGCTGATGCTGTCGGCCGCGCTCGCGCAAGCCGCCTCGGCCGCGACCGAATGCCGGATCGTGCACCTGTCGAGCGGTGCGGCCCGCAATGCGTATGCCGGCTGGAGCATCTACTGCGCGACCAAGGCCGCGCTCGATCATCATGCGCGCGCGGTCGCGCTCGACGCGAACGGCGCGCTGCGGATCTGCAGCGTCGCACCGGGCGTCGTCGATACGGGCATGCAGGCCACGATCCGCGCGACCGGCGAAGACAACTTCCCGATGCGCGAGAAATTCGACCAGTTGAAGTCGAGCGGCGCGCTCGCCACGCCCGAGGCGACCGCCCGGCAACTGATCGGCTATGCGCTGAGCGATGTGTTCGGTACCGAGCCGACGGCCGACGTGCGCAACCTGCCGACGAAGTAAGCGCCGGACGCGGCCCGTCATCCTTCGAGCCGCTTCGTCCAGTCTTCGACCTGCCGCCCGGTCCGGCGTTTTTCGAGCATCTTGCGCCAGCCGGGCGGCAGCAGCGGCACGTCGCACAGCGCATCGAGCGCGGCCATGTCGAGCGTGCGTCGATACAGCACGTCGAGCACCGTCGACAGCGGCCATTCCGGGTAGCGGCGCTCGTGCAGCGCCAGCACATCGCCCGCCGCCACCCAGCCTTCCTGCAGCACGCGGTAGTACCAGCCGGTCCGGCCGCTGTGCTGCACGAGCGCCGCCATCCGCGGATGATCGAAACGCGCGTTGAGCTTCCAGCACGGCTGCCGCGACTGCGACACCCGGAGCACCGCGCCGCCCAGCGTGAACACGTCGCCGAGACACACGTCGTGCTCGGTGATGCCGCGCGTCGACAGGTTCTCGCCGAACGCACCCGGCCGGGCGAGCACGTCGCGCGCGCCGATCTGCCCGGTCCACCACGGATAGTGATCATGCGCATAATGATGAACGGCCTTGTCGGGGCCGCCGTGATGCCGCGCATCGGCCTGCTGGTCGCCGGCAAAGCCGAGCGCGCCCAGCCACAGGCGTGCGTCCACCGGCTGCTTGTCGATCGCGCTCGCGTGCGGTGTGCCGGCGAGCGGCCGGCTCACGCCGATCCGCACCGCGCCGATGGCGACCGCGATCGCCAGCCGTGCGTCGGCGCTCATGCCGCCACACCGTCCGGCAGCGCCGCGAGCAGGCGCTCGAGTTCTCGTGTGCGTGCGTCGCCGAGCGGCAGCAGCGGTCGCCGCGGTTCGCCGGCGTCGAAGCCGCGCAGCCTCAGCCCGGCCTTCACGGTCACCGGCAACCCGCCGTTGACGATGAACTGCAGCAACGGCAACTGCGCGTGAAAGACCGATCGGGCGCGCGCGAGGTCGCCCGCGCACATCGCGTCGAACAACGCGAGCGGCAACGCGGCATTCAGGTTCGGCGCGGCCGTGCACCATCCGGCCGCGCCGGCGGCCAGCGCGGCGAGCGCCATCGGATTGCTGCCGTTGTAGAACGGGATCGTGCCGTCGCTCAATTGCGCGAGCCGGTGTATCCGGCCGATGTCGCCGGTGCTTTCCTTCACCATCGTCACGTTGTCGACGGTCTGGCAGATCGTCGCGATCAGCTCGGGCGACATGTCGACGCCGCTCGTCGCCGGGTTGTTGTACAGCATGATCGGGATGCCGATCGCGTCGCCGATCGCACGGTAGTGCGCGACGATCTCGTCGTTGCCGAGCTTCCAGTACGACACCGGCAGCACCATCACCGCATCGGCGCCGGCCTGCTCGGCAAAGCGGGCGCGGCGCACCGCGCCCGCCGTGGTGAGATCGGAAATTCCGACGACGGTCGGCACGCGCCGGCGCACCGCGCGAATCGACGCGGTAGCGACGGCCTCCCATTCGGCGTCGGACAGGTAGGCGCTTTCGCCGGTACTGCCCAGCGGCGCGATCGCGTGAACGCCGTCGGCGATCAGGCGTTCGATCAGCGCATCGAGCGCTGTCAGGTCGACGTCGCCGTCGGCGGAGAACGGCGTGACCGGGTAGGCAATGATGCCTTTCAACAGGATGGACACGATTGGTATTCCTCAATGATTGACTAAAAAGATCGGAACGGTGCACTCGCTTACGCGACGCAATCCTGATGCGTATGCAATGCGCGGCGCGCGTAGTAGTCGAACGTCACCGCATCGCGCTTGGGCTTCGAGATCCAGTCGTGCGCCTCACGCGCCAACGCCGGAGGCACCGGTTTGATCTCGCCGGCCGACATCGCGAGCAGTTGAAGCTTCGCGGCGCGTTCGATCAACAGCGCGAGAATGCACGCCTCCTCGATCGTCTTGCCGACCACGAGCTGACCGTGATGCGACAGCAGAATCGCGCGCTTGCTGCCGAGCGCCTTCGAGATGATCTCGCCCTCCTCGTTGCCGACCGGCACGCCCGGCCAGTCCTTCAGGAACGCACAATCGTCGTACAGCGGGCAGGTATCCATATGCGACACGACGAGCGGCTGTTCGAGCATCGACAGCGCCGCGACATGCGCGGGATGCGTATGGATGATGCAGTTCACGTCCGGGCGTTCGCGATAAATCCACGTATGGAACCGGTTGGCCGGGTTCGGAATGCCATCGCCGTCGACGACGTCGAGATCCTCGTTGACGCGCAGCAGGTTCGCGGCCAAGATCTCGTCGAAGCCGAGCCCGAGCCGCTGCGTGTAGTACGTGCCGGCCGCGTCCGCGCGGCAGGTGATCTGCCCGGCCAGGCCCGAGTCGTGGCCGGCGTCGAACAAAATCCGGCAGGTCAGCGCAAGCTTTTGTCGCGCGGACCAGCCGCTGTCCCCCACCTCGTTTTCCAGACGCCGCTCTGCCAGCGCGACCAGCGCTTCCTTCGTCAAATTCAGCGTTTCCGCCATGTTCGCCTCCTGAATGAACCGGGTCTGCCGCGCCGTCCGCGGCCGTTTCCCCGATCACGAATGACACACGATACACCGAATGACACTTTGTGTCATGCGTTACAATCGGTTTTTCGAAGGACACCTGGCGCCCCATGACGATTCGCCTGAAGCTGCTCAGAAAACAGAAGGGCTGGACGCTCGACGTGCTGGCCGACGAGACCGGCCTCACCAAGAGCTACCTGTCGAAGGTCGAGCGCGGCCTGAGCGTGCCGTCGATCGCGGTCGCGCTGAAGCTGTCGAAGGCGCTGAACGTCGACGTCGAGCAACTGTTCTCGGAAAGCCGCAACCGCGAACTGATCACGGTCACGCGCGCCGGCGAGCGCACGGCAATGGGGGCGGCGGCCGACAGCCACGCGCATCGCTTCGAAAGCATCGCAGCGGGCGTCGCGCCGAAGAAAATGCTGCCGTTCGTCGTGCATCCGCCGCACGAATTCGTCGCATCGACGTTCCGCGAGCACGAGGGCGAGGAATTCCTGTTCGTACACAAGGGACGCATCGAAATCGAATTTCCGAACGAGACGGTGCAACTCAAGGCCGGCGATTCAGTCTATTTCAACGCACTGATCCCGCACCGCACGCGCAGCCTCGGCACCGCGCAGGCGGAGATCCTGGTCATCGTCAGCCACGACGACTAGCCTCGTCACTTCTCGTCACTTTTTCGCGCAAGGATCTTCCGATGGTCACCAAGGCCACCGCACCGTTCCAGCAGATCAAGACGCTCGTCCGTCAGAACGTCGAGTCCGGCGACTGGCGCCCCGGCGACCGCATTCCGTCCGAGCTCGATCTCGCCGCGCAGTTCGGCGTCGCACGCATGACGGTCAACCGCGCGCTGCGTGAGCTGACCGAGGAAGGCGTGCTCAAGCGCACCGCAGGCGTCGGCACCTTCGTCGCCGAGGTGAAGCCGCAGTCGAACCTGCTGATGATCGCGCACATCCGCGACGAAATCCGCGCGCGCGGGCACGAATATCGCTGCCGCGTGCTGAGCCAGTCGAGCGAACCCGCGTCGTTCGACGTCGCGGCCGCGTTCGGCCTGCCGGTCAACACGCCGGTCTTTCACGTGGTGTGCGTGCACGAGGAAAACGGCCGCCCGATTCAGCTCGAGGATCGCTACGTGAACCCGGCCGCCGCGCCCGGCTTCATCGACCAGGATTTCCAGACCGAGCCGCCGTCCGAGTACCTGTACAACAACGTGTCGCACTACGAACTTGAAATCGAGCACGTCGTCGACGCGTCGCTGCCCACCAGCGAGCAGGCGCGGCTGCTCGACATGCGCGCCGACGAGCCGTGCCTGACGCTCACGCGCCGCACATGGACGGACGGGCTGCCCGTCACGTTCGTGCACTTCCTGCATCCGGGCAACCGCTACCGGCTCGGTTCGCGCTTCAAGCCAGGCGCGGGGCGCCACCCGACCTGATCGTTCGTCGCAAGCCCCTCAACGCACGGCGGCCGTTTCGTCATGAAACGGCCGCCGTATTCGTTACCTGCGCTGCTCAGATCGCGCCGACCTGCCCCGCGTCGCGCGACCACACCACCGGAAACAGTGGATGATCGAGCGGTGCGCCGTCGGCCAGTTGCGCCGCGAGCCCGGGGAAATCGGGCGACGTTTTCCAGCGGCGCGGCGCGTGACGGATATCATCGCCGACGAAGCGGATCGAGAACGCACGGCGGCGGTTCTGCGTGCCGCCCGACGCATGCAGCGTGAGCATCCGGAAGCACACCATGTCGCCGGGTTCGAGCGCCCAGCGGCGAATCGGGAAGGCCGCGCGGTCGGCTTCGATGTCGGGCAGGTCGGCGAGGCTGCCTTCCGGAAACCACTTCGCCTCCTTGTCCATGAACGTGCGCGGCATCAGCCACGGCCCGCGATGCGAGCCCGCGACGAATTCCAGCGTCGATTCGAGCGGCACCGGATCGACCGGAATCCACATGCTGACGTTGTCGTCGCCTTCGATGTCGTAGTACGGCTGGTCCTGATGCCACGGCGTGCGCTGCCGCGTGCCGGGCTTCTTCACGAGCAGGTGATCATGATGCAGCCGCACGTGGTCGGTGCCCATCAGCGCGGCGGCGACTGACGGCGCCGGCGAGCGCACGATGAAATCGCGATACGCGTCGTTGTGCTGCCAGTTGCAGAAATCCTCGAAGAACCAGCCCGGATCGTCGGGCCGGCTCGCGACTTTCGCGCGTTCGCTCGGTTGCGCGAGGTTCGCGTCGATGCCGGCCCGCAGCGCGGCCACTTCGTCAGGCGAAAAAATGCCCTTGATGCAGACCGCGCCTTCCTCGCGGAACGCGGCGATCAGTTCGGGCGTCACGGCTTGCGCGACGCGCTCCTGGATACTCGTCATGGTGTGCCTGTCGATCGAATGAGTCACGGGGTCACGGCGCCGAAGTCAGTTGCTGCTTCGCGCCGTAGATGTCGAAGTCGAAGTATTTCGCGGCAATCTTCTGGTACGTGCCGTTCGCGCGAATCGCGACGATCGCGTCGTTCAGCCGCTTCTTCATGTCGGCGTCGCCCTTGCGTATGCCCATCGCGACGCCGTAGCCGGTGATCCGCGCGTCGGTCACGTCCGGGCCCGCGAACGCGTAGCCCTTGCCGCGTGGCGTCTTCAGGAACGAGTAGCCGGCCTGCGTCTTGTCCTGGAAGGTCGCGTCGAGGCGGCCGTTGACGAGATCCTGGTACACCTGGTCCTGATTCTGGTAGGAGACGATCGTCACGCCCTTGGTCGCCCATTCGGCCTTCGCGTACGCCTCCTGCGTCGTGCCCTGGTCGATCCCGATGCGCTTGCCGGCGAGCGACGCGGCGCTCGGCAGCAGCTTCGAGCCGACCGGCGCGACGAGCGCGCCCGGCGACGCATACAGCTTGTTCGAGAAGTCGATCTGCTTGAGCCGCTCGTCGGTGGCCGTCATCGCCGACATGATCACGTCGAACTTGCGCGCGCGCAGCGCCGGGATCATCCCGTCGAAGCCCTGCTCGACCCACACGCACTTCGCATGCAGCTGCTCGCAGATCGCATTGCGCAGGTCGATGTCGAAGCCGGCGAGCGAGCCGTCGGGCTGCTTCGCCTCGAACGGCGGATAGGTGGGGTCGATACCCCAGCGGATCGTCGCCGTATCCTGCGCGAACGACACGAGCGGCGCGAACGCCAGCGCGGTGGCGAAGAGCTTTGCGGTGCGGTTCATGGCGGGTCCTTGAAAGTCTCGACGCGGCGGGCGATGCCGGCGTCCGGTGGGGCGTCGCGACGGGGGGGCGGCGCGGGGCGTGAAAGACGACGGACTTCGATGAAACTGCGATGCAGTCTAGACTGCTTGATTTTTGAGCGCAAGCGGGGAAATACGGGAGGGGCGGCGGATTGAGAGAAGATCGAAACCGAGAGGCGAGGCGATGCTCAATTGTGAGATTTTCCAGGAATTTTCGGGTGTTTACCCCGCGCGATCCATACCTGACACAGAATGCGCTTTCCGAATGTTAACGAGAGGAAGTGATCTACACCGGTCACCACGGCGATGAGTTTCCCGCAGTTCCATCGAACCTACCGGCAATGCGACCTATACTGCGATGGAATTTTTCAACACCAATATCGCGCTTCAAGATGTAAGATATAGCTTACATTGAAGAGCACCCAACCTTCGTCGGGAGGTCGCCATGCAACTCTATGAAATCGGACAGGCCGTCGCAAAACGGCGGGCCGAACTCGACCTCACGCAGGCGCAACTTGCCAAGCTCGCCGGGTTGTCTCGCCTTACCGTCAACCAGCTCGAATCCGGCAAGGTCAAGGATCTCGGTATCAACAAGCTCATCCCGTTGCTCAGTGTGCTCGGCATTGAACTTCTGGCACTGCCGCGACAGGCTCAAAACGGTCTTTACAAAGCCGTCGTGAGCGCGAACGTCAGCTACAAGGGTGAACTGACCGAACGACTGCTGGCCGATGCGTTGACCACGGGACGAATTCCGGAGGGGTACGAATCACAGTTCTCCGTCATCCTCGACGAAGTGCCGCTGCCTGTCGTGGTGAAGGCGGCCGAGGAAGCCGCCGAGCGCTCGGGCACCCCGCTTCGGACTATCTGGAAAAATCTTGCCGCTTGGTCGAAGGACCTTCATCTGTATCGGGAAGTATGGGCATGACCGTACCATCCACTTTGCCCGACGGCCCGTGGCAGGGTCTTTTTCGCCACGCACTGACACTGATCGAAGAGATACGGAAGCACGGCACGTCGAGTCCGTTCTGGACATTTGGCGGAGGCACCGTCCTCATGCTGCGCCACGGCCATCGCGTCAGCAAGGACGTCGACATCTTCGTACCCGATCCGCAGTATCTCGCGTACGTGAACCCTCGCATCAGCGATGCCGCGTCCGACATCACGCCGAATTATGAGGAACACGCCGGGTTCGTGAAGCTGATGCTGCCCGACGGCGAAATCGACTTCGTGGTCTCCCGGAATCTGACGTCTCCCGGCTACGACGAATGGATGCTGATGGATCGCGTCGTCAAGGTCGAGACTTCCGCGGAAATCGTCGCCAAGAAAATGTGGCACCGCGGCGATCGTCCGACCGCCCGGGACCTGTTCGATCTGTGCCTGGTCATCGAGCGGGAGCCGGAAAGCCTGATGGACGCCGGTGCGTTCCTCGTTCGGCATCGCGACACGTTTCTGCGTCTGCTCAACGAGCATCGTGCCTTCGTTCAACCGCGCTTCGACGACATCCGGACACTCGGCTACACGCCGTCGTTCGACTATTGTGTTGAACTCGCCGACGCATTCCTGCGAAAACTCCCCGGCGGCACGCCGGAACCCAAATCGCGCCGCCGCTAAACCTACTGCGCCCCGCCACCAGCCCGCTCGTTCGCCCCATACCCGCCGTCGCGCGGGCGGCAGCGGCGTCACGCCGTTCGATCCGCACGTCCCGTTCGCCGCGTCGTCGAGCACGACCGCGTTCGGCCGCCGGAATCCACGCGGTGCAGCGATAGCGGATCGGGCTGCGCAGATCGGCGCTGTGCGCGAGCGTCATCCATTGGATGTCGTCTGGCGCCTCAAAATCCCGCCAAACACCACTCCCAAGTCCGGCGAAACCGCGATTGCCCGCGATGTCCGGCCATGTTAAAAGTCATCGCACGCATTTGAAAATGAAATGCCCGAATCCACAGAAGTGCAGAAATGAATAGACCCCTGTTCGACATCGACCTGCTGCGCGCGCTCGTGATGGTCGCCGATTGCGGCAGTTTCACGACCGCTTCCGCGCGCCTGCATTCGACACAGTCGACGGTCAGCCAGAAGGTGCGCCGGCTCGAGGAAATCGCCGGCCACCGCCTGCTCGATCGCGGCGCGCGCGACGTGCGGCCGACCGACGCGGGCGTGACGGTGCTCAGCTATGCGCGACGCATGCTCGCGCTGAACGACGAGATGCTGGAGGCGCTGTCGGGTGCGACGGTCGCGCTGACGATCCGGCTCGGCGTACCCGACGATTTCGCCGCGGGCCGCACGACGCATGCGCTCGCGGCGTTCAAGCGCGAGCATCCGCAGGTGAAGCTCGAAGTGACGTGCGGGCTGAGCCGCGACATCAGCGCCGCGTACGATCGCGGCGAACTCGACCTCGTGCTGATCAAGCAGCGGCGCGACAGCCGCGAGGCGGTCGTGCGCTGGCCGGAGAAGCTGCGCTGGATCGACAGCGCGAAGCATCCGTCGATCAATCTCGACCCGGTGCCGATCGTCGTGTTCCCGCCGCGCGGGCTCTATCGCGACGACATGATCAAGGCAATCGAGGAGCGCGGCCGCCGCTGGCGGATCAGCTTCACGACGTCGAGCCTGAGCGGCATCCAGGCGGCCGTCGCGGACGGGCTCGGCATCAGCGTGCTGCCCGCGCGCGTGGTGACCGACGAGCACGTGGTGCTGACCGCGAAGCAGGGCTTCGCGCCGATCGAGCACATGGACATCGCGATCCTGCACCGGCCGACGGCCGACCCGATGGTCAGCGCGTTGACGAAGGCGCTTGCGGCGATGCTGGAACTCGAAGAGCGGTAGGCGAAGCGGATTGCAAACGGAAGCGGCGCACAGGGGCGCCGCGCACTACACGCATCAGAACAATCAGAACAATCAGAACATCGTATTGCCGTTCGCCGCCTGCTCGGGCACCGGCTGGTTGACGTCCCAGTGTTCGACGATCTTGCCGTGTTCGAGCCGGAAGATGTCCATGATCGCGCTGCCGCGCGTGCCCGGTTCGCGCACCGCGTGCACGTGCAGGATCACGTAGTCGCCATCGACGAACGAGCGCTTGATCTCGCTGTGCGACTGCGGATATTTATCGCGCAGGAACGCGACGAACTTGCGGAAGCCGTCGCGACCATCGGCCGCGTTCGGGTTGTGCTGCACGTAGCGATCGCCGACATACGCGAGCGCGGCGTCCGCATCCTTCTCGTTCAGCCCTTTCTCGTAGAACGCGAGCACCGTGCGCCGGTTGGCTTCCTGCTGCGCGTCGGCCGGGCCGGCCGCCACCGCATGCGCGGCCGTCACGGCGAACAGGGCCGCCGCCATCCATCGTGCGGCCCGTGCCGCGGTCGTGCGTCGCATCGTCGTCTCCCGGAAATCCGGCTGAAAACCGGATCATACCGGGGCGACGCGGCGCTCAGACCAGCGCGCCGTTGCGCGCGACGATTTTTCCGGACGACACGACGAGCCGCCGCACCGGCCGAGCGACGACGGCCTCGGCGAACGTCAGCGCATCGACGAGCACGACGTCCGCGCGGCTACCCGGCTGCAGTCCGTAATCCGCGAAACCGCAGCCGCGCGCCGCGCCGTGCGTCACGCAATCGAGCGCGACTTCGAGCGCATCGTCGCGGCGGAAATCATTGCGCATGCCGATCAGCATCGCGCGTTCGAGCATGTCCGGCGAGCCATACGGCGTCCACGTGTCGCGCACGCCGTCGTTGCCGCCGATCACGGTCACGCCCGCCGCACGGCATGCGGCCACCGGCGGCACCGGCACCGCGGCCGGCGCGGTCGTGACGATCGCGACGCCAAGTTCGGCCATCCGCGCGAGCAGCGCGTCGCGCTCGCGTTCGGCGAGATCGCCAAGACAGAAACCATGGCTGATCGTGACCTTGCCGTGCATCCCGTGCGCCGCCGTGCGCTGCAGGATCAGGTCGAGCGAGTACGCGCCCATCGACCCGCGCTCGTGCAGATGGATATCGAGCCCGCGGCCGTGGCGTTCGGCGATCGCGAACAGCACGTCCACCGCCTCGACCGGATCGCCTTCGATCGCGCACGGATCGAGCCCGCCGAGCAGGTCGGCACCAGCGCGGAGCGCGTCGGACAGCAGCACATCGGTGCCCGGCCGCTTGAGCACGCCCGATTGCGGAAACGCGACGATCTGGATCTCGACCTGCCCGCGCAGCGTCTCGCGCGTCGCGAGCACGCCGTGCAAATGGCGCAGCCCGGCTTCGGTATCGACGTCGACGTGCGTACGGATGCGCGTCGTGCCGGCCGCGAGGAACGCGCGCGCCAGCGCGAGCGACGCGGCACCCGCGTCGTGGCCGCTCGTCGCGCGATAGTGGCGTTCGTTCTCGATGCGGTCGACGAGGCGCGGGCCGACCTGGTTGCGATACCACGGCATCCCCCAGTGGGTCTTGTCGAGGTGGGTGTGGCCTTCGACGAGGCCAGGCAACGCCAACGAGAGCGCACCGTCCTCGATCGCGCAGCCGGCGGGCGCATCGAGCGCCGGGCCGACCCGCGCGATGCGATCGCCTTCGATCAGGATATCGAGCGCCGCGTCGGCGCTCGTGCGGACATTGCGGATCAGCAGGTTCGTCATGTCGGTTCCAGTCGGGTCGGTCAGTGCAACGCAGGCACGGCGCGGGCCGTGCCGCCGGTCGAGTGGGTCAGCGCGTGAAGCGCAGCGACGGCGCGAACGGTGCGTCCGTATCGCTTTCGCCGCGGCGGAATACCCAGCGTTCGGCCGGCACGCCGGCGACGGCCGCCGCCGCGTTCGGCGCACGCACCGCGACGAAGCTCGCGTCGCAGCCGACCGCGATTCCATAGTTCTCCTTGCCGATCGCGCGCGCGCCGGCGTGCGTCGCCATGTCGAGTGCGATGCCGAGCTCTTCGTCCGTGTAGAAGCCCGACCGGTAGCCGACCATCATCGCACGCTGCAGCATGTCGCCGTTGCCGTACGGCCACCACGCGTCGCGAATGTTGTCGTTGCCCGCGAACACATGCACGCCCGCGTCGCGCAGCCGTTGCACCGGCGGAAACGCGCAGTCGCCCGGCGCATTCGTCAGGATCGACACGCCGGCTTCGGCCAGTGCCGCAGCGGTGCGCTGCACGTCGTCGTCGCTCACCTGGCCGAGCGCGTATGCATGGCTCACGTTCACGCGCCCGGCGAGCCCGGCCGAGCGCGTGCGCGCCGCGATCCGCAGCAGTTGCGCGATGCCCGTGTCGCCCGGTTCGTGCAGGTGAATGTCGATTTTCGCGCCGCGCTTCTCGGCGATGCCGAACACGATGTCGAGCTGACCATCCGCGTCGCCGTCGAGCGTCGTCGGGTCGATCCCGCCGACCACGTCGGCGCCTTCGCGCACGGCCGCGTCGAGGATCTCGGCGGTGCCCGGGCAGGTGATCACGCCGGCCTGCGGAAACGCGACCAGTTCGATGTCGACGATCCCGCGCCATTGTTCGCGCGCGGCCATCACGGCGTGCAGGTTCGACAGGCCCGTCGTCGCATCGACGTCGACGTGGCTGCGCATCGCGATCGTGCCGAACGCGGCGGCCTGCGCGATCAGCGCATTCGCCCGCTCGACGGTAGGCGGCGCGGCCGCGAGCTGGCGCTTCTCGACCGCGAGCCGCTCGCGCAGCGAGCCGACCGGTTCGTGCGGCACCCAGCGATCGCCGACGAAGCTCTTGTCGAGATGGATGTGGCCGTCGACGAAACCGGGCAGCACGACGCGGCCGTCGAGGTCGATCGTCTGCGCGCCGGGCGCGGCTGTGCAATCGGCGCCGATCGCGGCGAAGCGGCCGTCGCGGACGACGAGGTTGACGAGCTGGCCGCCGGCGTCGCGGGCGTTGATGAAGAGTCGTTCGGTCATGGCTTCGAATGTGGGGCGGTCGCGGCGCGACACCGGCGCGGATCGAGGAAGGACCGCGGCCGGCGCGGCGCGACCGTTGGCAGGGAATCCGGCCACGATATCGAACGCTGCCGCCCGAGGCCAATTAAATGTCGCGATGCCGCGCATTCGATTTCGCGATGCGCGGCGCGGAAGCCTGCCGGGCCGGGCGCGACGGGGGCGCGATCGTCGAGGAAATGGCCGAAATGTCTTCGGCAATGCACGGGTCGCGTCGTCGGCACGCGTGCGCCGGGAAGCCGCGCCATGTCCTTGCCGCGCACGGCTTCGACGCCCCGCCCCACCGGGGATTTACGCGGCAACAGACTTTACACGTTGTTACCCGGCCGCACCGGACGCGCATCCGGCCATTCCTTATACTCACGCCGAGTTCGCCACCCATCACGGGAATCCATCGGCGGACACGTTGCCGATGCAGGAATCATCATGATGCGCATGCCTTCCACGAAGACCGTTCTGTTCGCCTCGCTCGTCGCCGTGGCGGCGCTTCCGCTCACTGCCTGCGTCGCGCCGGGCTACTACGGCGCACAGCCGGGCTATTCGCAACAGCAGCAATACGCGACGCCCGGCTATGGGCAGCCCGCGTACTCGCAACCGGGCTACGTGCAGCAGCAACCGGCGTATCCGAACCAGGCGCCGCAGCCGTACGATCAATACGGCAACCCGTCGCAATACGGCTCGCAGCCGTATGATCAGTACGGCAATCAGCAGCAATACGCGACCCCGTACGGCACGCAGTACGGCACCGTGTCGAACATCCAGCCGGTCAACGGCTCGGTCGCCCCGTCAGGCATCGCCGGCACCGTCGTCGGCGCGCTGGTTGGCGGCCTGGTGGGCAACCAGTTCGGCCGCGGTCACGGCCGCGATGCGGCGACCGTGATCGGCGCGCTCGGCGGGGCGGTGGCGGGCAACCAGATCGGCCAGCAGATGGGCGCCGCGCAAGGCCCGAGCAGCTACCGGATCGACGTGCAGGTGAGCGACGGCTCGATGCGCTCGTTCGACGTGCAGTCGCCGGGCAACCTGCGTCCGGGCGACCGGGTGCAGATCAACGGCAATCAACTGTCGCGCTATTGATGCCGCTGGCGTGCGCGTGAATTGATCGCGCGCACGTCGCCGGTTTGACGTCGGGCGCCGGTGCGGCGCGACGGCGCACGCGCTTTACACCCCTTACGCGCGCCCTCCTTGATCGCGGCACGACGCGCCGCCATCCCTGTCTTCTCCGTTCACGATCGTGCCCGCTACCCCTGCGACGCACCGACCATCGCTCCGCGACATCCGGATTCCTATTACGATAAGGGCGATGCATCCCGCGACCGCAGCAGCGGCGCGCCGGCATGCACGGCCCACAACCGGAATGCTGCCGATGACGATAAAGATCACGATCCGCCTGCTTGACGCCGCCGATGCGGCGCAGTTCCAGACCGTCCGCCTGCGCGCGGTCGACACCGCGCCCACGTCCTTCCTGCCGACGCTCGACGAGGAATCGCAGGTGCCGGTCGACGAATTCGCGAAGCGCCTCACGCCGACGCAGGCACAGGCCGTGTTCGGCGCGTTCGACGGCGACACGCTCGTCGGCATCACCGGTGTACGCCGCGACGCGCGCACGAAGATCGCACACAAGGCGACGATCTGGGGCGTGTACGTCGATGCCGCGTATCGCGGGCAACGCATCGCGCAGGTGCTGCTCGACAGCGCGACCGGGCATGCGGCGAACGCGTGGGGATGCAAGCAACTGATGCTGTGCGTGAACGACGTCAACCGTACCGCGGAGCGGCTCTATGCATCGCAGGGGTTCGTGCGGTTCGGCACGGAACCGCGCTCCCTGTTCGTCGATGGCCGCTTCTACGACGAGCACTACATGGTGAAGACGCTGGCGTAGCGTATTCGCGTTCGCGTGCAGGTACCGGCCGGCCGCACGCGAACGTCGTGGCGCATTACCTCATCTCATCGCTTATCGGCGATCGTCGTGTTGACAACCTGCCCGGCGATCGTCGCTTGCGTCGGCGTCATCGCGCTCACGCTGAACGCGTAGATCAGCCCTGGCGTCGTGACCGTCACGTTCTGCACGATCGGCGCTCGCGTGCGCACCGCATCGTTCGCCAGTTGGTAGTCGCAGTCGAATGTGACGATGAAGGCGTGGCGCGTTACCCGCTGCGAGGCGGGTGATCGGAGAGAGAAAGATGAACGACGACGATGGGCGCCATGGGCATGCCATGTGGGTAAGGGTATCGACGCGCCGGGCTATGGGATCACATTTATACGTCGTCGTACCATGCCGCACAGTCTGCGCACGCCTGGCACGGAACACGCGTCCGTTGCTTATCCAGCTTTCACGCACATAATCAGCTATATGTGAGCACACACTCACATATTATCGCCCCCGCTCTGAGAGATATGTTGTCGTATGTTTATGCGCAAAAACTTCAATTAAATCGCCTCGGCCGCCCCTATCCGCCACGGCGATTTCCCTGCTCGCCAGCCTCCGTCGGCTCGCCTCGGTCATTCCGCCTTTGGTCAGCCCCGCAGCCCAGGAATTGCCTCTGCCTTCCCGCCACGGAATCGACCTCATCCGCCCCTGCTCCGCTACACCGCCTTCAACGCGCGCCGCGCCACCTCCGCGAAATACCGCGCGCCCACCGGCAAAATCTCGTCGTTGAAATCGTACGTCGCGTTGTGCAGCGGCACGCCGCCCTGCCCGGCCGCTTCGCCGTTGCCGATGAACACGAAATTGCCCGGCACCGCCTGCAGGAACGCGCCGAAATCCTCAGAAACCATCATCGGCTGCACGTTGGCGTTCACCGCGTCGGCGCCCACGATATGCGCGGCGGCCTGCACGGCCGTGTCGACCCATTCCGGCGAATTCACCGTCGGCGCGAACTCGTGCGTGTAGTCGAACGTGCAGGTCGCGCCATGCGTACGGCAGATCCCTTCGCTGATCTCGCGCATCCGCGTTTCCAGCAGCGCCTGCACGTCGCGCGAATAGCTGCGCGTGTCGCCCTTGATCGTCACCGTCGACGGCAGCACGTTGCGCAGCCCGTCGGTGACGAATTCCGTGCAGGAGATCACCGCCTGCTGGCCCGGATCGAGATTGCGCGACACGATCGTCTGCAGCGCGAGCACGATCTGCGAACCAATCACGATCGGATCGATGCCCATGTGCGGACGCGCCGCATGCGTGCCGCGCCCGTCGATCCGGATCACGAAGTTGTCCTCGCTCGCCATGATGCCGCCCGCACGCGTCGCGAACGTGCCCGCGCGCATGCCCGGCATGTTGTGCGCGCCGAAGATCGCATCGACCGGAAAGCGCTCGAACAGCCCGTCGGCCATCATCGCCTTCGCGCCGCGGCCGTGCTCTTCCGCCGGCTGGAAAATGAAGCGCACCGTGCCGTCGAAATCCTTGCGCTCGGCCAGCAGTTGCGCGGCGCCGAGCACCATCGACATGTGGCCGTCGTGCCCGCACGCATGCATCTTGCCCGGCGTGCGCGACACGTGTTCGCGGCCCGGCGCGTGCTCGGCGATGTTCAGCGCGTCCATGTCCGCGCGAATGCCGATCGCGCGCTGACCGGTGCCCGCCGTCAGGTTCGCGACGAGCCCCGTGCCGCCGATGCCGCGATGCACGTCGAGCCCGAGCGTCGTGAGAATCCGCGCGACGTAGTCCGACGTATTCACTTCTTCGAAACCCGTCTCCGGATACTGGTGCAGATGGCGGCGCCAGGTTTTCAGCTGCCCCTGCAGCGTGCTTTCTGCCGTTGCGTCGATTGCGTCCATTGCGTTTGCCTCGTCGGTCGTCATGTCGGTCGTCACGTCGTTCAAGCCGCCACCGCCACGCGGCTCAGCCAGTCGCGCTGCCGCGCGAGCACCGCGGCGGCCGTCTCGCCGACGCAATCCCGGTACACGGACGGCGCGGTCGCCCCTTCCGTGTTGATCGCCAGCACGCGCGCATTCGCGTCGAGTCCGACCTGCCGCGCAAGCGCCGGGTCGCGCATCAGCACGTCGAGCCCCGCCACGCCGGCCGCGCCCGATTCGCCGGCGACGAGCGGCACGTCGCGTTCGCTGCCGGCCGCGAGGCCGCGCATCGTCTGCACCGCGTCTTCATCGTCGATCAGCATGAAGTGGTCGATGCACATCTCGAGGAAATCCCACGCGAGCGGCGACGCCTCGCCGCACGCGAGCCCGGCCATCACCGAATCGACGCTGCCGCTCGCCTTCGTCGCGCGCCCGGCCAACGCGCTCTGGTACAGGCAATCGGCTTGGCGCGGCTCGACGACGACGAAGCGTGGCCGCTGCACGCCGTCGCGCTCCCACAGGTAACTCGCGACGCCCGCGGCGAGGCCGCCCACGCCGCCCTGCAGGAACACGTGCGTGAACGGCCGCCCGTCGTCCTCCGCCGCCTGCGCGACCGCTTCGGCGGCGATCACGCCGTAGCCCTGCATCACGTCGCGCGGAATCGCTTCGTAGCCGTCGTACGACGTATCCGACACGACGTACCAGCCGTTCGCCTGCGCGAGCTGCGCCGCGCAGACGACCGATTCGTCGTAGTTCCCCGCGATGCGCACGATTCGCGCGCCGTACGCCGAGATCGCGCGTTCGCGCTCGGCGTCGACGTTCGCGTGCAGCACGATCACGCAGCCGCAGCCGATCGCGCGCGCGGCGGCGGCCAGCGCGCGGCCGTGATTGCCGTCGGTCGCGCTGATCACCGTCAGGTCGGCCAGCTCGGACGCGTAGCGGCCAGTGACGAGCCCCTGCGGATCGAGTGCCTGCGAGCGCCGCAACCGCTTCACGAGCCGCACCAGCGCGATCGGCGCGCCGAGCGCCTTGAAGCTGCCGAGCGGCGAGCGGCACGACTCGTCCTTCACGCTGACGCTCGCGACGCCGAGCCGCGCGGCCAGATCGGGCAGCGCCCGCAGCGGCGTGCGCGCGTTCCCGACGAGCGGCCAGTGCGCGAGCCACGCACCGCTCTCGTCGGCCGACGCGATGTTCATCACGCGGCGCAGCGCGTTCGGGTAGGCGGTGCGCGACGCGCGCGGGTTGGCGATCAGCATGGCGAAAGGCTCCGGATCGGGACCGCGCAGGCGGGCGGTCAGGTGAGACAGATGGGTCGGGGCAGGCAGGCGCGCATTGCGCTTGTCGCCCGTTGGAAAAATAATATTGCGCATGCCGGTGAATGAAATCGCCAAATCGACCGCTCCGACGCAAAAATTTCTCATTCTTTCGAGGTTTCACGCACCATCATGACGACCCCTCTCGATGCGTTCGATCGCAAGCTGTTGATGGAACTCCAGCGCGACGCGCAGACGCCGCAGGCCGAGCTCGGCGCGCGCGTCAACCTGTCGACCGCCGCGGTGAACCGGCGGCTGCGGCGCCTCGCGGAAGATGGCGTGATCGAGCGCTACACGGCCGTCGTCGCGCCGGACAAGGTCGATCATCCGCTGACGATCGTCGTGAACGTCGAGGTCGAAAGCGAGCAGATCGACCAGCTCGATGCGATGAAGCGCACGTTCGAGCGCTGCCCGCAAATCCAGCAGTGCTACTACGTGACGGGGGAATGGGATTTCGTGCTGATCCTCGCGGTGCGCAACATGGATCAGTACAACGCGCTCACGCGCGAGCTGTTCTTCGCGAACAACAACGTGAAGCGGTTCAAGACGCTGGTCAGCATGAGCCGCGTGAAGGTCGGGCTCGACGTGCCGGTCGATGCCGGCGAGTGAATGCGGCGATGAAACAGCCGGCGCACGACAACGTGCGCCGGCCGTTTCCCATCGACGGTTACCTCAACGACAACTGAAGCTCGCCGCCGAGTTCAGGTCGCCCGAACCGTTGTAGCGCGCGACCTGCGGATACGGGCACAACGGACGCGTGCGGCCCGCGCCCCAAGACGTCGGCACGTCCGCATTCGGCACCGCGTTCGTCGTATCGCGCGCGGTCGCCACGACCGCCGCGGGCGCCTGCCCCTGTTCGACCCACGCGACGAGCGGCGTCAGCATGTCGAACTGATCGGCGGTCGGGCCGCCCGAGCAGTGGTTCATCCCCGGCACCGGATAGAAGCGAGCAAAGCTCGACGCATCGCCGCCGTTCGCCTGCGCGACCTGCGCGTACCAGTCGCGCGTGTCGTTGAACGAGAACACCGGGTCGCCCGTGCCGTGATAGACGAGCAGCTTCGCGCCGCGCGACTTCAGCGCGGCGAGGTTCGTCTCGTCGGGCGGCGTCATGAACGACCACGACGATTGCGTGTAAGTGCCGTTCGTCGCGAAAATCGCCGGCGCATCGTTGTCCATGTCGAAACCGAGCGCGAAACCGGGCAGGTTCGCGAGCGCCGCGGCGGTTTTCGGCGGCGTCATGAACGTGAACGCCATCGCGGCCGGATCGAGCGTGATGGAATTCGACTGCTTCCACCCGGCCCAGCCTGGGCCCGAGATGCCCGGATCGTACGGAAAGCTCGCGTACAGCGCCGTGCCCGCGCTGTTGCGCGCACCGGTGAACACGTTCTCCAGCGCGGTTTTCTGCGCAGGCGTCAGGCACGATCCGGTGCGCGTGCCGTTCGCGCAGGTCGGGATGTCCGTGTCGACGCTGAAATGCGCCTGGCACGCGGCGACGTCCTGCACCATCCCGTCGGCCGCGCCATCGAGCGCATCGCATTTTTCGAGAATCTTCGCGCCGACGAACTGGCGTTCCGCATCGTTGAAACCGCTGCGGATGTCCGGCAACCCGTTCGTTCCGGTGGCCGACGCGATCTTCGCGAACTGCTGGGCGCCATACATCTCCCCGATCGCCGCCTTCGGCAGATGGAAGCCCGGATCGCCCGCGATGATGCCGTCGTAGTCGGCCGGGTTGCGCACCGCCGTGACCATCGCGTGACGGCCGCCGTTCGAGCAGCCGCCGAAATAGCTGCGATCGGGCGCCTTGCCGTACGCGAGCCGGATCACCTGCTTCGCCATCGGCGTCAGCGCGTCGACGGCGCCGTAGCCGTAATCGATCCGCGCCTGCGGATCGAGACCGAACAGCGGATTCTGCGCGGCGCTGTGCCCGGAATCCGAGCTGATCACCGCGAAGCCCTGATTCAGCGCGTTGGTCAGCGGCCCGCCGCCGCCGATCTCGCCGGTCGCGGTCACGACGTTGCCGTCGAGCCCGCCGTTGGCCTGGTAGAAGAAGCGGCCGTTCCACGCTTTCGGCAAACGCATCTCGAAGCCGATCGCATAGGTGTTGCCGTCCACCCCGCTCACGCGCTGGTTCATCTTGCCTGCGATCACGCAGTGCTCGGCGACCGGCTTGCCGGCCACCGTCAGCGTGCCGGCCGCGGCGGTCGTCACCGACGTGAACGACGTGTTCGCATACGCGAGCTTCGCGGCGAGCGCGTCGCAGGTCTGCGCCATCGTGGCCGGCGTCGCGGCGCTCAGGTGCGTGGGCGGAGCGCTGATCGAATCGTCGCCGCCGCAACCGGCGAGCAGGGCAGCGGCGGACAACGGCGCAATACAGAGGAATGCAGATTTCCTGTTCAAGATAACTCCCGTTGGGTTCGTCACGCCGGTGAATCAGAACATGTGCCGCATGCCGACCATCGCGCCGAGCTGCCCCATCCCCGCGCCGGGTGTCGTGCCGGGCCCGCCGCCGCTGACCGAATAGCGTGCATGCTCGCTGTTCCACAGATACGACGATTGCGCGTAGACGGCCGTGCGCTTGGTCAGCAGATAGGTCGCGCGCAGCGTGGCCATCGTCGCGCGCGTGTCGTGCGCGCTGTTGACGATCCGGTAGCCTTCGCCGTCGACGATGAAATCGGGCTTCACCGCATACGACGCGCCGACGAAGAACAGGTCGGAATGCGCGCCCGCCGCGGCCGGCGAGCCGGTCGACACGCGCCGCCCGATCCAGCCCGCGCCGATCTTCGCGCCGGCCGCCTGCGCATACGCGCTCACGTGCGTGCGCGCATCCTTGCCGCCGCTGCTGGTAAAGGGAACGGGCGCCACGCCGTCGAAGAAGTTGGCGGCCGCGCCGGTGCCGCCGCGCTGTTCCTCGTACGACGCCGCCGCACCGAAGTACGCGCTGTCGTACTTGAGCATCACCGACCAGTTGCGGCACTGCACCGCGTCGCCCGGCACCTGCCCCGCGCACGTGCCCTGCCCCGGCGAATTGCCGGTGCCCGCGCCGTCGCGGCCGAACGAATAGGCGGCGCCGAGCGTCACGCCGCGATACGTGCCGAGGTAGGTCACCGCGTTGTCGGCACGGCCGTTCGGCACGTACGCGTCAAACGAGCCGAGCCCGTAGATGTCGGGGCCGATGATGTCCGCGCCCTGCAGCGCGAGGTACGTCATCGTGTACTGGCGGCCGAACGCGAGCGTGCCGAAGCCGCTCTTCAGCCCGACGAACGCCTGCCGCCCGAACAGCCGGCCGCCCTGCCCGAGATCGCCGCCGCGCACGTTGAAGCCGCTTTCGAGCGTAAACACCGCCTGATAGCCGCCGCCGAGATCCTCGGTGCCGCGCAGCCCCCAGCGCGACGGCAGCTCGCCCGTCACGCCCGGCATCCGCACCACGTGATCGCCGGCCGCGTTCGCGTGCGACACGAATTCGACGCCCGTATCGATGATCCCGTACAGCGTCACGCTCGACTGCGCGTGCGCGCCCGGCGCGGCGAGTGCGCAGCACGCGCCGGCGGCCAGCAGGCCGTTCCTTGTCTTCGTCTTCATTTCGTTGCGTCTCCAGACCATGTTGAATCGCGCGCTCTGACGGCGCGCATTGAAAAATCGAACCCTCAGTCGCCCGCTTGCGGGCGGCGAATCAGCACGAACGCAGCGAAAGCCGCGACGAGCGTGACCGGGATGCTCGCGCCGATCACGACCGGCGCGCTGCGGCCCGCGGCCAGCAGCGTCGCGGCCGCGAGCGGCCCGACGACGGAGCCGAGCCGGCCGACCGCCACCGCCGCGCCGACGCCGGTGCCGCGCATCGCGGTCGGGTAGTAGATCGCCGCGAGCGCATACAGCACCGACTGCCCGCCGACGACGAACATCCCCGCCGCGAACGCGGCGGCCGCGAGCGACCCGAAACCCGGCGCGGCCGCGAGCGCGGCCAGCGACAGCACGATCCCGACGTACATCCCGCCGACCACGCGCGACGCGCGCATCCGGTCGAGCGCCGCGCCGATGCCGAGCGCGCCGAGCCCCGCGCCGACGTTGAACGCGATCTGCACGAGGCCGACGTGCGCGCGGTCGAGCCCGCGCGAGGCCATCAGCGACGGCAGCCAGTTCAGCAGGAAGTAGAGGACGATCAGCGTGCAGAAGTAGCTGACCCACAGCGCGACCGTCGACGTCGTGCGGCCGTCGCCGAATAGCGTGCGGGCGACGCTCGCGCGCGCGGCCTGCGTGCCGGCGACGTCGAGATACGCGCGCGATTCCGGCAGGAACCACACCAGCAGCGGCACGAGCAGCAGCGGCCCCACGCCGCCGACGTAGAAGATGTGCCGCCATTCGGTGTCGCCGGCGAGCAGCACGCCGATCACCGATGCGATCACGCCACCGAACGGGATTCCGCAGTACATCGTCGCGACCGCGCTGCTGCGCGAGCGCGGCTCGACCGCTTCGGACGACAGCGCGATCAGGTTCGGCATCGCGCCGCCGAGGCCGATGCCGGTCAGCACGCGCACGACGACGAGCATCGCGAACGTCGATACCTGCGCGGTCGCGATCGACAGCAGCCCGAACAGCACGACCGATGCGATCAGCACGCGCTTGCGGCCGATCCGGTCGGCGAGCCGCCCGCCGAGCATCGCGCCCGGCAGCAGCCCGAAGGTACCCGCGCTGAACGCGATGCCCATCTGCGACACGGTCAACCCGAATTCGCGCGCCATCCGCGGCGCGGCGACGCCGACCGACTGCAGGTCGAGCCCTTCGAGGAGTGCGATCGCGAAACACAGCGCGAGCGTGGTCGCGACCGTGGATTTTTCGGCAACGTAAGTGTTCATGTCTCCAGTCCCATGTCTTTGTAGTCGGTCGGCCGTGTAACGACCGCCGCGCGCCACCGCCGGCCAGTGGCGGTTCGGCGCGCGAGGTGTCGTATGAACGGCCGCCTTTATCAGGCAACCTGATTCACTGGCCGAAAGAGCGCCTGCCGGTGTCGTGGCCGGCCGGTCGTTGTGCCTGCTGGTTGCTTACTGCTGTAACTGCTCGCGCGTGCTGCCTACGCGTAAATCACGTCGGGATCGCGCCGCGCCGGGTCGTACAGCGCGTCGATCGTCGCCGCGCGATGCTTCTGCACGGCCGCCTGGTTCAGCGAACCCTTGTCGGTCACCTCGCCGAGATCGAGCGACGGCGGCGTGTCGATCAGCTTGATCCGCGCGACGAACGTCGACCCGCCGCTCGCATTCCGGTTCAACGCAGCCAGCCACGCCGCGAACGCCGCGCGCACGGCCGGCGCGCGCAGCACGTCGGTCACCGAGGCATCCGCGGCGAGCCCTGCCAGCGCCCGGCACGCGTCGACGCGCGGAAACACCAGCAAGCCGATGTCGTCGCGATTGATCCCGGTGACGACCACGTCCTGCACGTACGGCGCACCCGTCGACACCGCATGCGCGCGCAACGGCCCGACGCTCACGAACGTGCCGCTGCTCAGCTTGAAATCCTCGGTCAATCGCCCGTCGAACAGCAGCCCGAGTTCCGGCCGCTCCGGATCGGCAAAGACGCCCGCGTCGCCGCTGCGGTAATAGCCTTCTTCGTCGAACACGTCGCGCGGATCGACGTCCGCGTGCCAGTAGCCGCGCATTACGTTCGGCCCCTTGAAGCGCAGTTCGTGCTTGCCGCCGCACGGCACGAGCTTCGCGTCGCAGCCGGGCGCGGGCAGCCCGATATAGCCGGCGCGCATCAGCGGGCCGGTCGTGAACAGGCACGACGGCGACGCCTCCGTCATCCCGAGGCCGGCCATGATCCGGATACGCTCGCCGCAATGCGCTTCGGTCACGCGGTCGAGCCGGTCCCACGCGGCCTGCGACAGCCCCGCGCCGCCGAAGAAATACAGCTTCACGCGCGAGAAGAACGTGTCGCGCAATTCGGCATCGCGTTCGAGCGCGGCGGTCAGTTCCTCCCAGCCCTTCGGCACGTTGAAGTAGATCGTCGGGGCGATCTCGCGCAAATTGCGCACGGTTTCGTCGAAGCGGCCGGGCATCGGGCGGCCGTCGTCGATATACAGCGTGCCGCCGTTGTACAGCGCGATGCCGAGGTTGTGGCTGCCGCCGAACGTGTGATTCCATGGCAGCCAGTCCACCAGCACCGGCGGCTCGCGCGTGAGTTCCGGCATCGTCTGGCGCAGCATCTGCTGGTTGCTGCACAGCATCCGGTGCGTGGTCGGCACGGCCTTCGGTTGCTTCGTCGAACCGGACGTGAACAGGATCTTCGCGAGATGGTCGGGGCCGATCGCCTCGTGGATCGCGTCGATCGTGCGCGGTGCGGTGGCGAGCAGGCGCGACAGCGGCACCGCGCGATCCTCTGCATCAACATCGGCATCGCGCGCGACGATCAGCGCCGCATCGGCCGGCAACGTCGCGTCGAGCGCCCGCGCGAACGGCGCGCGTTCCGCGACGAACACCGCGCCCGGCCGCAGCACGCCGAGCGTATGACGCAGCTTTCCGTAGTCGGTCGACACCAGCGAATACGCGGGCGAGATCGGCGAGTACGGCACGCCGGCCAGCATCGCCGCGAACATCAACTGCAGGTGCTCGAGATCGTTGCCGGACAGCACCGCGAGCGGACGCTCGGCCGACAGCCCGAGATCGACGAGGCCCTGGCCGAGCGCGCGGGCACGTTCGAGCATCTGCGCATAAGTGATCTCGATCCAGTTCCCGTCGGCGCCGCGCCGCGCGGCCAGCACGCGGTCGGGGTGCGCTTGCGCGCCCCGCACGAGGCAGTCGGTGACGCGCGTCGGGTAATCGCCGAGCGGCTCGCGCGAACGCAGGTACCAGGTACCGTCGTCGGCGCGGCGAATCTCGGCCGCGCCAACGGCGACGGCGGCCGCGCGATAGCGCACGGCGTCGGCGTGTTGACCGACCTGAAGCGGCGCCTTCTCTGCATTCATCGTCGGCTCGCTCATATCGGATAGTGGCGCGGCGTGGTCTGCACGGTGATCCAGCGCAGCTCGGTGAATTCGGCGATCGACGCACGGCTGCCGAAGCGGCCGTAGCCGCTCGCCTTCGTGCCGCCGAACGGCATCTGCGCTTCGTCGTGCACGGTCGGCCCGTTGACGTGGCAGATTCCCGATTCGATCCGTCGCGCGACCGCCATCGCACGTGCGATATCGCGGCTGAACACGCTCGCCGACAGCCCGAATTCGCTGTCGTTCGCCAGCGCGACCGCCTCGTCGTCGCTGTCCGCGCGCAGGATCGCGACGACCGGTGCGAACGATTCCTCGCGATAGAGCCGCATGCCGGGCATGACGCCGTCGACGATCGCGGGCTGCATCGTCGCACCCTCCACACGGCAGCCGAGCGGCAATTGCGCGCCCTGCGCACGCGCATCCTCGACCAGCGACGCCGCGCGCGCGGCGGCCGACGCATCGACCATCGTGCCGAGCGAATGGCCGACCAGCGGATCGCCGGCGATCAACGTGCGCGCCTTCGCGGCGAGCCGTTCGACGAGCGCATCGGCGATCGGCCGCGCGACGATCACGCGCTCGGTCGACATGCAGATCTGCCCCTGGTTGAAAAATGCGCCGAACGCGATCGCGTCGACGGCCGCGTCGAGATCGGCATCGTCGAGCACCAGCACCGGCGCCTTGCCGCCGAGTTCGAGCAGCACGGGTTTCAGGTGCGCGGCGGCGTGGCGCGCGATGATGCGGCCGACGTGCGTCGACCCGGTGAAGTTGATCCGCTTCACGTGCGGATGCGCGATCATCCGCTCGACGAGTTCGGGCGCGTCGGCCGCCGCGTGCGTGATCACGTTGACCACGCCGGCGCCGAGCCCCGCTTCGTCCAGCACCTCGCCGATCAGCGCGTGCACGCCCGGGCACGCCTCGGACGCCTTCAGCACGACCGTGTTGCCGCATGCGAGCGGCATCGCCAGCGCACGCGTGCCGAGGATCACCGGCGCGTTCCACGGCGCGATGCCGAGCACCACGCCGCACGGCACGCGCATCGCGAGCGCGAGATTGCCCGGTACGTCGGACGGGATCACGTCGCCGTCGATCTGCGTCGTCATCGACGCGGCCTCGCGCAGCATGTTCGCCGCGAGCGTCACGTTGAAGCCGAGCCAGCCGGGCGTCGCGCCGGTTTCGGCCACGCCGGTCGCGATGAACGCGTCGATGCGCGCATCCATCAGGTCGGCCGCCTTCAGCAGCCGGCGGCGGCGCTCGGTCGGCGCAAGCGCCGCCCATGCGGGGAACGCGCGGTGCGCGGCGTCGATCGCCGCGTCGGCGTCGGCCACGCCGGCCGCCGGCGCGCGTGATGCGAGCGCGCCGGTCGCGGGGTTGAAGCGGTCGAAGGTGCGCCCGTCGCGGGCGTTGCACCACTCGCCGCCGATCAGCATCCGTCTGTCTGTCATGTCGTCTCCTGCCTTGCCTGTCTCTTGCGATTACGCCGGCGATGATGCCGGCGGCTGCGTCGGCGCTTGTCTCAGCGCTTGTATGCCTGCAGGCCCGGCTTGATCGTCTTGTCGTCGAGGAATTGCTTCAGCCCCTGCTCGCGGCCGCGCTCCGGATCGCGCAGTTGCGCCTGGTCGAGCTTCGCATACAGGTAATCCTCGCACTGTTCCCACGTGAGTTCGCGCGAACGCTTGAAGCCGTGCTTCGCCGCGCGCAGCACGACCGGGTTCTTGTCCATCAGCCGCGCGGCGAGCGCGATCGTCGCGTCGCGCAGTTCGGCGAGCGGCACGCTGCTGTTCACGAGGCCCATTTCCGCCGCCTCCGCGCCGGTGAACGTGTCGCCGGTCATGATGTAGTGCAGCGCGCGACGATGCCCGACCGTGTCCGCCATCGCCTTGCTGACGAGGTTGCCCGGCGGGATGCCCCAGTTGATCTCCGACAGCCCGAACACCGCGTCGTCCGCCGCGATCGCGAGGTCGCACGCGACGAGCGGCGAGAACCCGCCGCCGAAGCACCAGCCGTTCACCATCGCGATGGTCGGCTTGTTGTACATCCGCAGGCGGCGCCACTGCCATTCCGATGCGTCGCGGCGCACTTTTTCCTGCAGCGCGTCGGAGCCGCCGTCGATCTCGCGAAAATATTCCTTCAGATCCATGCCGGCCGTCCACGCGGCGCCCGCGCCGGTCAGCACCAGCACCTTTGCCTCGTCGTCGAACTCGACCGCGTCGAGGACTTCCAGCATCTCCCGGTTCAGCGTCGGGCTCATGGCGTTGCGCTTCTCGGGGCGATTCAGCGTGACCCACGCGATGCCGGCCTCCACTTTCACTTCAACGGTCTGCCAGCGGTTGTCGTACTTGCTCATGTCTGTTCCTGTCGTTCGTTTCCAGTGCGATTCGGTGCGCAGCCTGCATGCTGCGGACGACTTCATTTAATATCAGGCTACCTGATATTGCAAGCGGCACGAGCGCCGGTGTAAACCCGGAGCGGAACGCGGAGAAAGCGCGGGGGAAATCAGGGCGCGGTCGGGCGAACGCCCGATGGCGCGGACGCAGCGAGCGCGGGCCTGGCGGGCCTGCGTCGTGAAAACGGGGAAGCGGTCAGCCGCGCAGGTTGCGCGAGAACAGTTCGAGCGCGCGCTGCACGTGCGCGGCGTCGTCGGCCGAGATGTCGCCGAGCATGCGTGCCTCGACCGGCCGCAGCGCGGCTTCGCATTCGCGCAGCATCGCCGCGCCTGCATCGGTCAGCGTCAGCAGGATGATGCGGCCATGCGACGGGTCGGCTTCGCGCGTGACGAAACCGCGGGCGGCCATCACGCTCATCACCTCGTTCGCCGATTGCGGCGTGATCCACGAGCGCTCGGCCAGCTGCGCGTTCGACGATGCGCCGCGCGCCTCGAGCACCGACAGCGCCGTGTATTGCGCGAGCGTGATGCCGAGCGGCGCGAGTGCGTCGGTCATGTGGCGGCGCAGCAGCCGGTCGAGGCCGCCGATCACGTAGGTCAGGCGCTGCTGCACGCGCGCTTTCGGCTTGTCGCCCGGCATGTGGGCGGCGTCCTTCGCGGCGGGTTTCGAACGGGTGGGCTTGGTCGGGGTGGAACTCATGGCGCGTGCTGGATGGAATTGCGGGCCATCTTACCAGCAGGTCGGGGAGAAGAAAGGCGTGTTCGGGCAGACGGGCAGCCGCCGCGCGTTCGCGCATGCGCGGCGGAGCGCCGGCATGAGCGTGAAGCCCGCCGCGTCAGCGCGATCCCATGGACGGGAACCCGGATGCGGCGGCCAGGCGATCAACCACGCGGCGTGCCCGCGAACCGTGCGGTCGGCAGCCCCACGTGCCGCGTTTGCGCGACGAACACGCCGCCCGCGTGCGCGTCGCTCGCCAGCGCATCGTCGCTCAGGTCAACACGCGCACTCGTCACATACAACCGGCCGTCACCATCAAGCGCCACACAGCTCGGCTGCGCGGTCGGCACTTCAACGCGATCCGTCTCGATCCCGTCCGGCCCATAGCGCACCACGCGCCGCCCACCCCACTGCGCATTCCACAACCCGCCGTCGCGATCGACGATCGAGCCGTCCGGGTCGCCGTCTACATCCGTCAGCCGCGCGAACGGCCGCACATTGGCCACATCGCCACCCGCGCGGTAATCGCACACGAAAATCTCGCGCACCAGCGAATCGCAGAAATACATCTTCGAACCATCCGGCGAGAATCCGATGCTGTTCGCGATCGCGGCCGGCGGCAACGCGAGCCGTTCGAGCGTGAGGTCGGAATTGAGCCGATAGAACCCGCCGACCGCACGCGGCGGCTCGGCGCCTTCGTCCTTCATCCCGAACACGAACGCGCCGGCCCCGTCGCAGCGCCCGTCGTTCAGCCGCGTGGGCAGTTCAGGCTCGACGTCGACGATCCGCGTGAACGCGCCGCTGCGCAGATCGAAAAACGCGAGATGGGTCGCGAGCCCGACCAACAGCACGTCCGGATCGTCGGTCAGCGCGAAGCATGCGAGCCGCTCGGGCATCGCCCATTGCACGAGGTCCGAGCCATCCGCCGGGCAGCGCCACAGCCGCGCGCCTTCGATGTCCACCCAGTACAGGGTGTGCGTCCTGTCGCACCACGTCGCGCCTTCGCCGAGCGTGTTGCGGCTGTCGGCCAGCAGCGTCGCCGACGCGGCCGGATGAGTCTGTTGCATGCCGTCTCCCGATATCTGATCTGTCGCGTTCGCGGGCGGCCGCGCCATCACCGAAGTCAGATCTTCATCGCGCGCCGCTGGTTGCGACGATACTGGTCGAACAGCACCGCGAGCAACAGAATTCCGCCGCGTATCAGATATTGGTAAAAGGTCGGCACGTTCAGCAGACTCATTGCGTCCTGCACGGAGCCCATGATCAGCACGCCGACCAGCACGCCGGAGATCGTCGCGACGCCGCCCGTCAGCGACACGCCGCCGAGCACGCACGCGGAGATCACGCCGAGTTCGAGGCCGACCGACGTCTTCGGATCGCCGAGGCTCATCCGCGACGCGAGCATCACGCCGGCGAAGCCGGTCACGAGCCCCTGCAGCACGAACACCGCGATCTTGATGCGCATCACCGGCAGCCCCGCGAGCAGCGCGGCCTCGCCGTTGCCGCCGACGGCCAGCACGTTCTTGCCGAACACCGTCTTGCGCAGCAGGAAGCCGAACACGACGAAGCCGACGATGTTGCTCCAGATCGGAAACGAGATGCCCAGGAACGACCCGCCGCCGAGATCGAAGAAGCGTTCTTCCGAGATCATCACCGCGTCGCCGTTCGACGTGATGAACGCGAGCCCGCGCACGACTTCCATCATCGCGAGCGTGACGATCAGCGAGTTGATCCGATAGCGCGCGATCAGCACGCCGTTCACGAGCCCGACCGCGCCGCCCGCGAGCACGCCGGCCGCGATCCCGAGCACGACGCTGTGCGTCGCGGTGATCAGCGTCGACGCGACGACACCCGAGAACGCGACGATCGACGCGACCGACAGGTCGACCTCGCCGAGCGCGAGCACGAACATCATCGTCACCGCGATCGAGCCGATCAGCGTGACCGACAGCAGCAGGCCCTGGATGTTGCGCGGCGTGAGGAAGTCCGGCACGGTCAGCGACAGCGTCGCGAACAGCACCAGAAACACCATCACGATGCCGGAGCGGTTGATCAGCTGCCACACGCCGCTGCGTGGTCGCACGGGCGTGGCCGCGGCGGCGGCATCCGGGGACGGGGAAGTACGTTGGGGTTGCATTGCCTGGCTCATATCAGTTCACTTGCTTTCCGGTTGAACAGCACGCCGCTAGCGCGGCAGCGCGAGCTTGATCAGTGCATCGGGCGTCGCGTGCGCCTTCGCAACCTCGCCCGCAATCCGTCCTTCCTTCATCACGACGATGCGGTCCGACACGCCGATCACCTCGGCCAGATCGCTCGACACGAGGATCACGGTGCGGCCCGCTTCCGCGAGTTCGTAGAACAGGTTGTAGATTTCCGCGCGCGCGCCGACGTCGATGCCGCGCGTCGGCTCGTCCATCAGGAACACGTCGATGCGCTCGGCCAGCCAGCGCGCGAGCACGACCTTCTGCTGGTTGCCGCCCGACAGCGCGCCGATCGGCGTGTCGCCGTCGCGGGTCTTGATCGCGAGCCGCTCGATGTATTTCTGCGCAAGCTCGCGTTCGCGTCGCCCGTCGAGCAGCACGCGCGCCGGGCTGAAATGACGGCGCGCGCTGATGTTCAGGTTGTCGGCCACCGACGCGATCGCGACGATGCCTTCCTGCTTGCGGTCTTCCGGGCACAGCGCGATGCCGGCGCGCACCGCGTCGCGCGGGCTGCCGAACGCCACCCGCTTGCCGTTCAGCTCGACGTGCCCGGCGCTCGGTCGCACGGCGCCGTACAGCAGCTTCATCAGCTCGGAGCGGCCCGCGCCGACGAGCCCGAAGAAGCCGACGATCTCGCCGCGCCGCGCGGTGAACGACACGGGCTCGGCCAGCCCCGGCCCCGCCAACCCTTTCGCTTCGATCAGTACGTCGCCGGCCGGGCGCGACCGGTAGCCGTACACGTCCTCGATCGAACGGCCGACCATGCAGCCGATCAGCCGGTCGCGGTCGAGATCGGCGACGGAATCGAACGTGTCGATGCGGCGGCCGTCGCGAAACACCGTCACGCGGTCGCACAGTTCGTAGACTTCCTCCATCCGGTGCGTGACGTAGATGATCGCGCGGCCTTCCGCGCGCAGCGCGCGGATGATCCGGAACAGTTGCGTGGTCTCGCGTGCGGACAGCGAACTCGTCGGTTCGTCGAACGCGATCACGCGCGCATGGCGCATCAGCGCCTTGCCGATCTCGATCATCTGGCGCTGGCCGATCGACAGATATTTCACCGGGATGCCCGGATCGATGTGCTCGCCGAGCCGCTCCAGCGCATCGAGCGCGCGTGCCGCGAGCGTGCGCTCGTCGACCACGCCGAGCCGGCTCGGCAATTGCCCGAGCATCAGGTTTTCCGCGACCGTCAGCTCGGGCACCAGATGCAGTTCCTGGTAGATGATCGCGATGCCGGCCTCGAGCGCCGCGCGCGTCGACGCGAAACGCTGCGCGGTGCCGTTCAGCGTCAGCGTGCCGGCCTGCGGCTGGTTCACACCGGACAGCACCTTCAGCAGCGTCGATTTACCCGCGCCGTTCTCGCCCATCAGCCCGTGCACTTCGCCCGCGCGCACCGACAGCGACACCGCGTCGAGCGCACGCACGCCCGGAAACGTCACGGTGATGCCGTCGAGCGCGAGCAGCGGGCCGTCCGGCGGCGTACCCGCTTCGGCGTCGTGGCCGGACGCGGCCGTCATCGTCTGCATCGTCATTGCGTTCTCGCCTCGCCCCGCTCAGATACCGAGTTCGGCGCGCACGGCCTGCCAGTTCGCGCGCGTCATCAGCTTGCCGCTCGTCTGCGTGTCGGCCGGCGGCGTCTTGCCGTTGCGAATCCAGTCGACGAGGTTCTGCGTGCTGTCCTTGCCGTGGTTCGTCGAGCTGACCGCGATCGTCCCGTAGAAGCCGGTCGGCTCCTTCTTCTGGAATTCGGCGAACGCCTCGCCCGCGCCGTTGATGCCGACGCCGATCACATCGGCCGCCGGGATGTGCAGCTGTTCGGTCGCGCGCACCGCGCCGAGCACGGTTTCCTCGTTCAGCGCGTAGATCACCCATTTCTTCACGTTCGGATGGCGCGCGAGCACCGGTGCCGCCGCGCTGAAGCCGCCTTCGTCGTCGGTCGTCTTCTGCGGCGCGTCGAAGATGTTCTCCTTGCGGAAGCCGTTCGCGAGCAGCGCCTGCGTCGCGCCGTCGGTGCGCAGCTTCGCGGTCGGCAGCTCGTAGTTGGTGATGCGCAGCGCGCCGACTTCCTCCGGCTTCCAGCCGCGCCGCTTCATCTCGTCGGAGATCGCCTGGCCGACCTGGTTGCCGATCTTGGTCGCCGACATCCCGAGGTGCGGCACGTTCGGCAGCGGCTTGCCGCTCGAATCGACGAGCTGGTCGTCGACCGTCACGAACTTCATGTTGTAGCGCTTCGCGCGCGATGCGATCGCCGGCCCGAGACGCACGTCCGGCGCGCAGATCACGAAGCCCTGCGCGCCTTGCGAGCCGAGGTTGTCGATCGCGGCCAGCACCTTCTCGCCGTCCGGCGTGCCGATCTTCACGACCGAGAAGTTCTCCTTCTGGCCGAGCGCGGACGCGGCGTTCTGCTCGTTGATGAACCACGCCTGCTCGGGCATCTTCACGAGGAAGCCGATCTTCAGCGGCGCGTCGGCGTGCGCGGCGCCCGTCATCCCGAGCGGCGCGATGCAAAGCGCGGCCAGCAGCGCGCGCAGGGTGTGTCGACGGATCGTGTGAGTCGTGCGGTTCATGGGTGTCTCCTTTGTACCGGCTGATGCCGTGATGTGTGCCGTAATCAATCATTCGTCGTGCGCGCTTCGCCGTACCGAAGCGCGCACGCAGGTTCAGCGGCCGAACGCGTCGGTCTGCACGCGCCGGCCGAACAGGAAGGCATCGGCGACGAGCCGCAGCGGCCGCACGTCGACGTCGCTTTCGCCACGCGCGATCAGCGCGTGGAAGTGCGCATACAGCGCCGGGTACTCGCGCTCCGGCCCGATCTCGACCGGCTCGCCCGCGATCGACAATTGCGCGCCGCCGCGGCTGATCGCGAGCACGCCGTCGGCCGTGTCGACCGCGATCTCCCATTGCTCGACCGGGCCGTGGCGCCAGTCGAATTCCGCGTGCACCGGCACGCCGTCGGTATCCGCGCAATCGAGTTCGGCCGCGATCGGCGTCTGCACGTCGCTCGGCACGATGAGCGTCGCCTCGCGCAGCACGAGCTCGCGCGGCAGGATGCGCGTGACGATCGACAGCGCGTTGATGCCGGGATCGAACACGCCGAGGCCGCCCGGCTCCCAGATCCACTGTTGCCCCGGATGCCAGCGCCGCACGTCTTCCTTCCAGCGCACCTGCACCGCGCGGATCGTGCGTTGCGCAAGCCACACACGCGCCGGCTCGACCGCGCTCGCGCAGCGCGAATGCCAGGTCGCGAACAGCGTGAGGCCGCGCTCGCGGGCCAGCGCATCCAGCGCGGCCACTTCGCCGAGCGTCGCGCCCGGCGGCTTCTCGAGCATCACGTGCTTGCCGGCTTCGAGCGCCGCGCGCGCCTGTGCGTAGCGCACCTGCGGCGGCGCGCACAGCGACACCGCGTCGAGTTCGGGCTCGGCGGCCAGCAGCGCACGCAGATCGGGATAGTTGCGCACCCCCGCGACTTCCGCATGGCGGCTCGCGCAGGCGGTCAGCGCGAAGCCCGGCTCGGCGGCGATCGCCGGCAGATGCTGGTCGCGCGCGATCTTGCCGATCCCGACGACACCCAGCGAAATCGGATCACTCATCCTGCATGTCTCCTTCGTGAATCGCTCAGCGCGCCCAGCGCAGCACGAGCGGATCGAGCCGGCGCGCGATCGCGAGCAATTCCGCGCGCGTGTCCGGGTGCAGTTCCGGCATCGGATGCCGCGGCCGCTCGCACGCGATCACGCCGCCTTCGCGCATCAGCGCCTTCGCGGTGAGGATCCCGGACTGGCGGTTCTCGTGATTGATCAGCGGCAGCCATGCCTGGTAATGCGCGAACGCATCGTCGTGCCGCCCTTCGCGGAATGCTTCGAGGATCGGCCGGATGCCGTCCGGGAAGCCGCCGCCCGTCATCGCGCCGGTCGCGCCCGCATGGAGATCGGCGAGCAGCGTGATCGCCTCCTCGCCGTCCCACGGCCCCTCGATCGCGTCGCCGCCGAGCCGGATCAGTTCGCGCAGCTTGTTCGCGGCGCCCGGCGTCTCGATCTTGAAGTACGCGACCTGCTCGATCTCGCGAGCCATCCGCGCGAGGAACGGCGCGGACAACGCGGTGCCGCTCGCGGGCGCATCCTGAATCATGATCGGGATGTCGATCGCATCCGACACGCGCGCGAAGAAATCGAAGATCTGCGCTTCGGGCACGCGGAACGTCGCGCCGTGGTACGGCGGCATCGCCATCACCATCGCCGCGCCGAGCTGCTGCGCGCGCAGGCTGCGCGCCGCGCACACCTGCGTGCTGTAGTGCGACGTCGTGACGATCACCGGCACCCGGCCGGCCACGTGCTCGAGGATCGTGCGCGTGAGCACGTCGCGTTCGTCGTCGGTGATCGCGAACTGCTCGGAGAAGTTCGCGAGGATGCACAGCCCGTCCGAGCCGGCGTCGATCATGAAATCGACCGCGCGCTTCTGGCTCGCGAGGTCGAGCTCGCCGGTGTCGGTAAACGTCGTCGGAACGACGGGAAAAATGCCGCGATGGCGCGGCGTGCTGCTCGATGTCATGGTTCGCGTCCTGCTTCGGCCCGGTTGTCACCGGCCGTCATGCGTTCACGGTTTCATGAAGCGCGGACCGGGAAGGCCCGCAACCGGCGGCGGCGCATGTCGCGCCGCCCGCCTGCTCAATGCGAATGGCTCGGCACGTCCGCGCCGCGCGTGCCGACCAGGAAGTCGAGGTCGCACCCCTCGTCGGCCTGCAGCACGTGATCGATATACAGCCGCGCGTAGCCGCCCTTGCCGAGCTGGCCGGCCACGCCCGGCGCCGCGGTCGGATCGACGTCCGACAGGCGGCGTTGCAGTTCCTCATCCGTAATGTCGAGATGCAGCGTGCCGGCCTCGCAGTCGAGTTCGATCCAGTCGCCGTTGCGCACCGCGGCGAGCGGCCCGCCGGCGGCCGCTTCCGGTGCCACGTGCAGCACGACCGTGCCGTACGCGGTGCCGCTCATCCGTGCGTCGGAAATCCGCACCATGTCCTTCACGCCCTGGCGCAGCAGCTTCGGCGGCAGCCCCATGTTGCCGACCTCGGCCATGCCCGGATAGCCGCGCGGCCCGCAATTCTTCAGCACCATCACCGAGCTCGCATCGATGTCGAGCGCTTCGTCGTTGATCGTCGCCTTGTAGTGGTCGAGGTTCTCGAACACCACCGCGCGGCCGCGATGCTTGAGCAGTTCGGGGCTCGCCGCCGACGGTTTCAGCACCGCGCCGCGCGGCGCGAGATTGCCGCGCAGGATGCAGATGCCGCCGTCCGCGATCAGCGGCCGGTCGAGCGGGCGGATCACCTCGTCGCCGTAGTTCGGCGCTTCGCGCACGTTGTCCCACAGCGACTTGCCGTTCACCGTGAGCGCATCCGGATGCGGCAGCAGCCCGCCTTCGCCGAGCCGGCGCAGCACGGCCGGCAGCCCGCCCGCGTAATAGAACTCCTCCATCAGGAAGCGCCCCGACGGCATCAGGTCGACGATCGTCGGCGTGTCGCGGCCGATGCGCATCCAGTCTTCCAGTTCGAGCGGCACGCCGATGCGGCCGGCGATCGCCTTCAGGTGGATCACCGCGTTGGTCGAGCCGCCGATCGCCGCGTTCGTGCGGATCGCGTTCTCGAACGCCGCGCGCGTCAGGATCTTCGACAGCACGAGCCCTTCGAGCGCCATCTCGACGATGCGGATGCCCGACATGTGCGCGAGCACGTAGCGACGCGAATCGACCGCCGGAATCGCCGCGTTGTGCGGCAGCGCGACGCCGAGCGCCTCGGCCATGCACGCCATCGTCGACGCGGTGCCCATCGTGTTGCAGGTGCCGGCCGAGCGCGACATCCCGGCTTCGGCCGACAGGAAGTGATGCACGTCGATCTCGCCGGCCTTCAGCGCTTCGTGCAGCTGCCACACGGCCGTGCCCGAACCGATGTTCTTGCCCTCCAGCTTGCCGTTCAGCATCGGGCCGCCCGACACGACGATCGCCGGCACGTCGCAGCTTGCCGCGCCCATCAGCAGCGCCGGTGTCGTCTTGTCGCAGCCGGCGAGCAGCACGACCGCGTCGATCGGGTTGCCGCGAATCGCTTCCTCGACGTCCATCGACGCGAGGTTGCGCGTGAGCATCGCAGACGGCCGCAGGTTCGATTCACCATTCGAGAACACCGGGAACTCGACCGGGAAACCGCCCGCTTCCGAGATCCCGCGCTTCACGTGCTCGGCGAGCTTGCGGAAGTGCGCGTTGCACGGCGTCAGTTCGGACCACGTGTTGCAGATGCCGATGATTGGCCGGCCGTCGAATTCGTGATCGGGAATGCCCTGGTTCTTCATCCAGCTCCGGTACATGAAGCCGTTCTTGTCGTTCGTGCCGAACCATTGGGCGGAGCGCAGCCTGGGTTTTGTTGCCGACATCGTCAGTCCTGTGGTGACGGGATACCGGCGCAGTCTAGGCAGAATTTTGATAACTGGCTAATGACGATTTAGGCGATTACGATATCGATTCCGATATCGATATAAACCCGTACGATGACCGAAGCCAGCCCGTGGGGAAACCGCGCCCGTCTGAAGACGCGCCAGTTGCTGCTGCTCGTCGCGCTCGCCGACGAAGGCAGCATCCACCGCGCGGCGGCCGCGCTGAACATGACGCAGCCGGCCGCGTCGAAGCTGCTGCGCGAACTGGAGGAGTCGATCGGCGCGGTGCTGTTCGAGCGCCTGCCGCGCGGGATGCGGCCGACGTTGTACGGCGACGCGCTGATCCGCCACGCGCGCGCCGCGCTCGGCAGCCTCGACCAGGCGCGCGAGGAGCTGGCCGCGCTGAAGGCCGGCCATCTCGGCCACGTGGCGGTGGGGGCGATCACGTCGCCGGCCCTGCGGCTCGTGCCGCCGGCCGTCGCCGCGGTAAAGGGTACGCATGCGGGCCTGCACGTGTCGGTCGAGATCGACACCAGCAACGTGCTGCTCGAACACCTCGCGCAGGAAAAGATCGACATCGTGCTCGGCCGGCTGTCCGCCGAGCACGACAAACTGCGCCTGCGTTATGAGCCGCTGACCGGCGAATCGGTAGCCGCCGTCGTGCGAACCGGCCATCCGCTGCTCGCGCAAGCGCCGGTTGCGCTCGCCGACGTGCAGCGCGCCGCGTGGGTCGTGCCGCCGGCCGGCAGCGTGCTGCGGCACCGCTTCGAACTCGTGTTCCAGCGCGCGAGCCTCGCGCCGCCGGCGAATCTCGTCGAAACCTCGGCGCTGCTGTTCATCACGCAACTGCTCGAACAGAGCGACATGATCGCGGTGCTCGCCGAGGACGTCGCGCGCTACTACGCGCGGCACGGCATCGTCACGGTGCTGCCGCTGGAGATGGATTGCCGGATGGACGATTTCGGGATCATCACGCGCACCGACAGGCTGCATTCGCCGGCGGTGACGGTGATGGTGGAGGCGATTCGGGCGGCGGCGCGGGAGGTTTACGGCGTCGGGCTATGACGACGCAGCCGCGGTTTCCTACGCCGCGTCAACCTCGATCACCGGCTCACAGCGAATCGGAAAATTGACCGAATTCGCGATATAGCACTTCGCATGCGCATCGTGATGCAGATGCGCCGCGCGTTCGCGATCGTCGCCGACCCGGATCGTCACCTGCGGGCGCAACACGATTTCGGTGAAGCGCCCCGCTGCGCCGCTGTCGAGCAGCGTGCCTTCCGCGTGGTCGACATAGGCCAGCACGCGGATGCCGGCCTCCGAACACAGGTGCAGATACCACAGCTTGTGGCATGCCGATGCCGACGCGAGCAGCAGGTCTTCGGGGTTCCAGCGCGCCGCGTCGCCGCGGAACGCCGGGTCCGACGAGCCCGGGATATCCGGCTTGGAACCGGCCCGGATCACATGATCGCGGCCGTACTCGCGATACCCCGACGTGCCGGTGCCGCGATTACCCGTCCACTCCACTACGACGCGATACTGGTGTTCGCCCGATGCCATCTCGCTCTCCATTGATGTCGGTTGCCTGACCGGGGCCGGACGCCGTTGCGTGACGCCCGCCGGTGGCCATCATTGTGGCATCGCATAGCCATTTGGTATACCATTATTCCAAAATGACGAAACAGGCAGGCATGGAAGCCAAACTCGACTCCACGGCGGACGCGGTCGCCGCGTCGCTGCGCGACATGATCATCAACGGCGAGCTGGCGGCCGGCGAGCGGCTCGTCGAGCGCGATCTGGCCGAGCGGTTCGGCATCAGCCGGATTCCGATGCGCGAGGCGATCCAGCGGCTGGAACGCGAAGGCTTGCTCGACATCTTCAGGAATCGCGGCGCGGTCGTGCGCATGCTGAGCGTGTCGGATGTGCAGGAAATCTACGATCTGCGCGTGCTGCTCGAAGGCGATGCGATCTACCGCAGCGTGAAGCGGCTCGACGACGAAACGCTCGCGCGCGCCGAACTCGTGCATCGGCTGCTCGGCGATGCAACCGTGCCGCGCCGGCAGGGCGAGCTGAACCGCGAATTCCATGCGTTGCTGTATTCGTGCTGCGGCAACGCGCGGCAATTGAAGTCGATCGCCGAACTGCGCGGCCAGGTCGAACGTTACGAGCGCCTGCAGGCCACGCTGCTCGCGGATACGCCGTCGTTCCAGGTCGAGCACGACGACATCCTGCAGGCATGCCTCGAACGCAATGCGCGCGGCGCCCGCGCGATGACCGTCGCGCATCTCGATTCGGCCCGACGCATCGTGCTGCGGCTCGTCGAAGGCGGCTGAGGCCGGCGCGTGGCGCGTGTACGTCACGTGCGCCGGCCGGCGCGGCGATCGACGCTATTCGATCTGGGTCCCGATACGCAGCTGATTACGAACGGCCGTCACGCCGGTGACCTGCTGCGCCGCATTGACCGCCAGCGGAATCTGCACGTTGTCCGTCACGGTGCCCGACAACGTCACCGTGCCGTCGGCCGCACGAATCAGGATGCGGCTCGAATCGAGCCCGCGCGTGCGCGCGAGCACCGCGGCCACGCGCTTGACGAGCAGCCGGTTCGATTTCCGTCTGGCCCGCGCCGTATCGCGGTTCGGCGCGGCGGTCCCGGCGACACCGGCATCGCTTCCCGCGTCGACGGCCGGCACGGTGGCGCGCGATGCCGACGGCTGGGCCAGCGCCGGCGCGGCGGGCGCCAGCAGCAACGCGGCGAGCATCAGTACAACCCGAGGGTTCGAATAAGTCATGGATGAGTTCCGCAACAGGATGGAGAACGAACTACACGCTGGCCGTTAAAGCCGCGCGCATCAGAACTGCGTGATCATGCCGACCGACACGCCGGTCACCGTGCGTCCGTCCGGTCGCAGCGACAGCCCGCCGATGTTGGTCTGATCCTTCTTGTAGGCCCCCGAGAAGCCGTTTCGATCGAACTACGCATACAGGCTGGTCCGCTTCGACAGGAAGTACTGCAGCATCGCGTACGACGTCAGCTTGCGGCCGTCCGCACCGCCGGTGTTCTTCAGGTTCTGCGCGAAGTCGTAATAGGTCGCGCCGGACAATTGCAGGAACGGCGTGACCTGATAGACGATCCCGACCGCCGGAATCCGGTCGCGCCGCTCCGGCGCGCCGGCCTTCGCGGCGCTGACGGCGAGATCGCTGTAGCTCAGGTAGAGCCGGGCCGGGCCGACCTGCCAGGTCGCACCGCCCATGATCGTGCGCGCCCATTGCGATGCGTCGGCGTTCCAGGTCGTCTGATAGGCGGCGCCGAGCAACAGCGTCCGGAACCGGTAGCTCGTGCCGACGGCAACGTTCGAGCCGGCGCGCTGATTGCCGGCGACCCCGCCGGGCGAATAGCTGCCGCGCACGGTCGCGCCGCCGAACGTGCCGACGTACTTGATCGTGTTGTTGAAGCGCGAATCGTTCGTGAAGAAGTTGCCGCCCCACACCACGCCGGGGATCGTCGACAGCGACTGCCCTTGCGCGGAATTCGGGTCGAGCGCAATGCCGATGTCCTCGAGCGCGTTCAGTTGCCGTCCGAACGTGACGCGGCCGTATGGGCCGCTCAGGCCGACATAAGCCATCTGCGAGAACAGCAGGCCGGGCGATTTCGCCAGCGCACCGGTGCCCGTCAGGAACCCGCTCTGCAGCATGAAGATCGCCTGCATGCCGCCGCCGAGATCCTCGGCGCCCTTGATGCCGAAAATGTTGCCCGATATCGCGTTGTTGTCGAACCCGATCTGACTCCCCCCTTTCACGCCATCGGTCCAGCGCACGCCCGCGCCGATGTAACCGAACAACGTCACGCTCGATTGCGCGACCGCGTCTGCTGCAACGCATGCCAACGCCGAAACCACGATGATTCGCTTCATGTGTCTCCATCCATATATTTCGTTTTACTTAGTGTTGCGACATCGCCTCGGTATGTTCCTGGTCGATGTGACAGCGTCGACCGGCTCGCGGAATCGCGTCGCGGCGATCCGCGCGGGCCGGCCGTCACGCGTTCGGGAAGCGCTAGCGGCGCGCTTCCGTCTGCGGGAACGGGTAGTCGAGCGTCGCGGCCGTATAGCCGATCCGCATCGCGTTGACGTGCAGCACGTCGCCGGGGCGCAACGGAATCACACGCCCCGCGTCGTACACGGACCAGGCCGGCGACACGGGCCGCTGATCGCCGAGATGGGCGAAGCGCGCACCGAGCTTCGGCGGCAGCATTTCGCCGGCGAGCCGTTCGAAGTCCCAGCTGAGCACGGTGTGCGAGAGGCGCGGCGCCGGGTCGTCGCGACGTTCGACCCAGTAGCCGATCGACGCGCCCTGGGTCGCGCATGCGATCGTCACGCCGCCCGGCGCCGGCCGGATCTCGGGGGTCGCCGTGGCGGGGGGCGCCGAGCCGCCGAGCCACATCCGCGAGATCATTTCGGGTTCCGGTATGCCACCCATGTCGCCGTAACGATCGGTCCACGCGTGGAAGGCGGCACGCAGTTCGTCGAGCTTGGCGCGATAGCGCGGATCGTCCGCGAGGTTGTGCAGCTCGCACGGGTCCCGATCGGCGTCGTACAGCTCCTCGACCGGCTTCGTGCCGAACCACGCCGCGGTGGCCGGCGGCAGCTTGCCTTCATCCTTCAGCCGCAGGATGTCGCGCATCATCGGCATGCTTTCGCGGAACCGGATCGGCTGGTAGTACGGCTTCTCCGGCATGTAGTTGTACAGATAGCGGAAGCGTTGATCGCGCACCATCCGCACGCGGTCGTATTCGTTGTCCATCCGGTCACGCGCGGCAAACACGTAGCGGCGCGGCGCCGATGCGCGCGCCGGCCCGAGGAACGCCTGCCCCTGCATGTACGACGGAATCGGCACGCCGGCCAGCGACAGCACGGTCGGCGCGAGATCGACGCCGCTCACGAGCTGCGCATCGGTGGACCCGCCTCGCGGCGCGCCGGGGAAGCGAATGATCAGCGGTACGCGCGTGCCGCGCTCGAGCACCTCGCGCTTCATCCACGGCAGCGTGCCGCCGTTGTCCGCGAAGAAGAAGATGATCGTGTTGTCGTACACGCCGTCGCGCTTGAGCATCTCGATCAGCTCGCCGACCTGCCGGTCCATCGTCTCGATGTTGGTGTACATGCGCGCGATGTCGCCGCGCACCGCCGGCGTGTCCGGATAGATCGGCGGCACCGTGATCGACGCGGGATCGGCGCGCAGCGGGTCCTTGCGATAGGTGATCATCGACTCGTGCGTGACGAAGAAGTTGAACACCGCGAAAAACGGCTTGTCCTTCGGGCGATAGCGGTAGGACGCGGCGGGGCCGTTCTCGTCCCACACCGTCACCGGCGGCACGAACTGGTAGTCGGTCTTCTGGTTGTTCGACGTGTAGTAGCCGGCCTTGCGCAGCAGCTCGGGGAACGCCTTCACGTCGGGCGGCAGCACCACCGAATAGGTCGCCGGCACGCCGTTCGGCTTGTCCTTCGCCGTCACGCCGGGAACCGAGATCTCGCCCGGCCCGGTCCGGTGATGCTGCGCGCCCACCGAGGTCGGGTACACGCCGGTGATCAGCGCGGAACGCGACGGCGCGCACACGCCCGACACCTGGTACGCATGCGTGTACAGCACGCCTTCGCGTGCCAGCCGGTCGATGTTCGGCGTCTTGACCTGCGGGTCGCCGTATCCGCCGATGAAGGTCGTGATGTCCTCGACGGTGATCCACACGATGTTCGGTCGCGATGCACCGGCATGCGCGGCGCCGGCGCACAGCATCAGCAGCCAGGCCATCGCGCACGCGATGACGCGTGACGGCATATGCCGGCGGAATCGCCGGGTCAGGGGGGAATTCATGTTCGTCTCCTCGATTGCGTTGATCTCGGCCGGTCAATCCGTTGCGTTTGCGCCGGCGTGCTTGTGGCCGCGCCAGGCGAGCCACGCGCGCTCGTCCATTGCCAGCCGGAAGCCGAGATGCGACATCCCAGCTTCGGGATCGACGCCGCGCCGCGCGCTCGGTCGATAGCTCTGGCAGTACGATTCGTTGCAGAGAAACGAGCCGCCGCGAATCACGCGCTTCGGCGCATGCGGCGGCACGCCGGGCTCCGTCGGGTCCCAACTGTCGGCGGGCCCTTGCGGGTCGGCGACCGGACGGCCGCTCTCGACCGCCAGCAGGAACGCATCGGCCCGATACCAGTCGGCCACCCATTGCCACACGTTGCCGGCCATGTCGTAGAGCCCGTAGCCGTTGGGCGGATAGGTGCCGACCGGGCTCGGGGCTGCCGGCTTGCCGCTGCGCGCGTCGACGACCGGAAACGGCTGCGGCTGCTGCCCTTCCCAGATATTCGCCATCTGCCGACCCGCCGGCTTGAGCTGATTGCCCCACGCGTAATCGGCCTGCTCGAGACCGCCGCGCGCCGCGAATTCCCATTCGGCCTCGGTCGGCAGCCGCTTGCCGGCCCACTGCGCATACGCGCGCGCATCGTCGTACGAGACCTGCACGACCGGGTAGTCGTCCTTGCCCGCGATCGTGCTGCCGGGCCCGTCGGGGTGTCGCCAGTTGGCACCGGGCAGGAAGCGCCACCAGCGCGCGTAGTCGTCCAGCGGAACCGGGCCCGCCGTGCCGACGAACACGAGCGCGCCCGGCACCAGCGCACTGTCGGGCGGCCGCGGCGTGCCGGGCGGCAATTGCGCCCTCAGCGCGCTCCAGTCCGGCTTGCGCTCGGCGGTCGTGACGTAACCGGTCGCATCGACGAAGCGCCGGAATTCCGCGTTGGTCACGTCGTGACGATCGAGCCAGAAGCCGCGCACGGTGGCCCGATGCGCCGGCCGCTCGTTCGGCTGCGCCGCCTTCGCATCGCTGCCCATCAGGAAGGTGCCGCCGGGAATCCACGCCATGTCGAGCGGCCCGTCGTGTCCGTTGCCAATGACGGCGCGCGCGCCCTCGCCACGGGACGGCGTTACCGAGGACAGCCAGCCGATCGCCGCGCCGGCGGCCGCGCACGCGACGACCAGCGCGGTCACCAGCCGGACGCCCCGCCAGCTGCGCGGCAACAGCGTGCGACGGTCGGAGGTCGGCGAGTCGGGGGAATGAGGCGCGGCGCTGGCCGGTACGATCCGGCGCGGGCGGCGCCGGGCGAGCGAACGGGATTTCATGCGATGCCGAGGGTCGATGACGAATGAGGAAAGCAGCCGCGCATCACGCCACCGCGTTCTGCGCGATGCATCGCGAGTAGTACGCGAGGCTGCGTTTGGGTGTACGAACCTGCGTGTCGAGATCGACGTGCACGAGGCCGAATCGCTTCGAAAACCCCTGCCCCCATTCCCAGTTGTCGGTGGCGGCCCAGTAGAACAGCCCTTTCAGTCGCACACCTTGCCGATAGGCGTCGTGCGCCGCGCGCAGATAGCACGACAGGTAATCGCCGCGCGGGCCGTCGTCGACGACGCCGTCGTGCGGCGCCGGATCGTCGAGCGCGAAGCCGGTTTCGGTGATGTAGATGTCCGGCGCGCCGTAATCGCGATGCACGCGCAGCAGCATCTCGGTCATCCCGTCCGGCTCGACCTGGAAGTACGCAGTGCGCGGCAGATCGGCCGGCGGCTCGGCCTGCTCGACGCCGAACGGGGCGGACGGATTGGCGCGAACGTAGATGCGCGAGTAGTAGTTCATCCCGAGGAAATCCGGCTTCGCGGCGACGATGGCCATGTCGCCGGGCCGCACGAGGCCGGCGAGCGAATGCGCGAGCGGCTCGGGATACCCGTGACCGTACAGCGGATCGAGGAACGCACGATTCCACAGCACGTCGACGAGGCCGGCCGCCTTGCGGTCTTCGTCGCGCGCCGCCGCCGGGCGCACCGGCTGAAGGTTGATCGTCGTGCCGATCCGCGCGTCGCGCAGGTTCGCCCGCAGCACCTGGAATGCGAGGCCCTGTGCGAGGTTCTGGTGATGCATCGCCGCGAACACGCCTTCCGGCGAACGCAGCCCCGGCGCATGCACGCCCATCCCGTAGCCGCGCAGCGCGAGACTATTGGGCTCGTTCAGCACGATCCAGTGCTTCACGCGATCGCCGAGCCGGCGCGTCACCCGATCGGCGTAATCGGCCAGCCGATAGGCGATGTCGCGTGTCCGGAAATCGCCGGCCCAGACCGGCGTATCCCAGTGAAACAGCGTCGGAAACGGCTCGATGCCGCGCGCGAGCATCGTGTCGATCATCCGGTCATAGGTGGCGAGGCCGGCGTCGCTCGGCGCGCCGGGCCCTTGCGGCTGCACGCGCGGCCACGCGATCGAGAAGCGGAAGGCGCGAATCCCGGCGGCCGCCATCCACGCGATATCGGCCGGATAGCGCCGCTCGAATTCGGTGCAGCGCGCATTGGTCGAGCCGTCGGCGATCGTGCCGGCGCGCTCCGCGAACACGTCCCAGTTGCTCCGCCCGCGGCCTTCCCGGCTTTCCGTTTGCGGAGCCGACGCCGCGACGCCCCACACGAAATCGTCGGCAAAACGCATGCCGTCGTCGCGGGCGAACGTGGGTGCGCAGGCCAGGCCGGCGGCGGCCGCGCCGCCGGCGCGCAGGAAGGTGCGGCGCGCCGGCGAGCGCGGAATGGACGTATCGATGGGCATTGATGTCTCCAGGTAGCGACGGACGACCGTATGGAATGCGGTGTCGCCTTAATCAAGCAATACACACTGCTTTTAAATTGCGTGCGGATGGTGCGCGTTGCGCCGGGCGCCGATTACGGCGCCGGCGTGACCTCGACGATCACCTCCGCCGCATCCGGGCGGGCGGCCACCAGCAGCGCGCGCGCATTGGGCGCGGATTCGACCGTTCCCCCGGTCACCCGCGCGCGATAGCCGTGCGGATAGCGGTAGTCGGGCACGAAGATCTGCGTCAGCGCACCGGGCCGCAGCGCCGAGCCGGCCGGGCGCGTCGCATAGCGCAGCTCGAAACGCTGCGTTGCCGGGTCGAAGCGCCAGCGTGTCGGCGTGCCCGCGATCGCTTGCGGATAAGGGCGCACCAGCACGTCGCGCACCGATTGCCACGATGCAGCCGTGGAATCGGCCGGAACGGGGAAGCGCCAGTAGATCCACGGAATCATGTCGCGGTCCGCGGCGTCCGCCATCCGCTCGACCAGGCGCCCCGCCGGATCGGGCGCGTCGAGGCCGCCGAATTCGGTCATCAGCAACGCCTCGCCGGTCGCATCGACACGGGCGAGCGCATTGCCGAACACGCGCGCCTCCTTGTCCGCGTCGGTGCCGCCGAGCAGCGGCGCAAGCCGTCCGGACAACGGCGGCTGGCCGGCGGGCAGGGTCGTGTCGACGGCTTTCGCGAACTGATCGACCTTCGACGCGTAGTTGTGGAACGCGAAACCCGAGCGCGCATCGCCTGGGTCGAGCTGCGTCGGAAAACCAAGATTGAACAGCGGATTCGGTTCCTGAAAGACCAGCGTGCCGCGATCCGTATCGCGAATCGCGGTTCGCAGCGTGCGGTTGAAAACCGACATCACCTTCTGGTCGAACGCCGCGCAGCCTTGCGGCCCAGCACAGTCGAGCCAGCGTGTGCCCGGCCACGGCTCGTTCAGCAATTCGTAGCCGAGCAGATAAGGCCGGCCCGCAAAACCGGCGGCGACATGCCGCCACACAGCGGCGAAACGGTCCGCGAGGCCGACGCCTTCGGGCCCGCGCGCATTCCCGTAGAGATGGTCGAACGCGCGGTTGATCGCCTTAGACGTGACGTAGTAGTACGGATGGCCGGGGTTGACGTTCGGCAAGCCGTCGTCGAGCGCCATCCAGTCGGCGAAGCCGTTGTTGATTTCCGCGCCGCCGGGATTGCCCGCCGCGACTTCGTCGCGGCGACGTTCGGAGACGAACCGGCGCGAGTAGCCGTCCTGATGCATGTCGAGCAGCGTGTAGATGCGGCGATCCGCGAGTTGCCGCTGAGTGCGGGCGAGCGATGCGAGGTAGGCGCCGTCGTAGCGTCCGGGCGCGGGTTCGAGCTGTTGCTGCGCGACGCCCAGACGCACGGCGTTGAAGCCGTCCGCCGCAAGCCGGTCCATTTCTTTCGCGCCGAAGCCGGCGGCTTCCGGCGCATACGGCGGCTGCTTGACCACGACGTTGACGCCGTGAACGATCAGCACGCGCCCTTCGTCGTCGATCAACCAGCGGCCAGCATGCGAGACGGCGGAGGCGGAGGCGGCGCCGGCATCCGCACGATCGGCATCGGCCGCATGCGGCTTCATGCTCGCGCATGCGGACAGCATCAGGAGCGCGGCGGCGAAGCCGGCGGTTCGGTACAGGTGTGTTGCTCGGGTCATGTCGGCAAGAATCCGTGATCGGGTCGCACAGGCATGCGTATCGGTTCGACGCATTGCCATCAGCAACAGCGCAGCCACGAACATGCATGAGCCGCAACATACAAGTAGGCTATATTGCTTGTCAATTGAGCAAACCGAGCGGTGTCTCGAAATGCGGCGCGGCCGGCACGATGACGTGCGCGGCCGGAATCGTCAGCGGAATCTCAGCGCGAAGCGCGGCGCTTGTCGGTTTTCGTCGGCGCGGGCGCGGGGGATTGCGTCATGTCCGTGATTTGCCGCAGCGCGATGTCGCGCCACAGCGCGAACGCGGCCCGCGCCGCGGCCGGTTCGCCGCCCGTCACGACGTCGATGGTCAGCCCGCGGATCATCGATCCGCCCAGCAACTGCAATTGCGTGACCTTGAGCGCGGTCTCCCGGTCGAAACCCGCGACGACATCGCGCATCAATGCGCGAAACCCGTCGTCGAACGGCTGGAGGATGCGTGCCACGGCCTCGTCGAGTTCCTTGTCGGCGCGTCGCGCCAGCTGGATCTCCATGCTGGCGGCGAACAGCGGCGTACCGATGAGCGCGCCGGCGACATCGAGCATCCGGTCGATCCGCTCGAGCGGCGTCGTGGCGCTGCGCGACGCGCGTTCGAACTGCGCGAAGCGATCGCCGGTGAGCCGTTCCTGCACCGCGGCCATCAATTCCGCCTTGGTCGGAAACTGGTGCTGCAGCGCGCCCATGCTGACGTCGGCTTCGCGCCGGATCGCGAGCGTCGTCGCGCCCGAATAGCCTTCCTTGTGCAGCAGCGCTATCGCGGCGGCAATGACGCGCTCACGCGTCGCCTGGCTGCGCTCCGCCTGCGTCGGCCGGCGTGCGCGCGCCGTGCCGGAAGCCGTTGCCGTACCTGTCTTGACGGTTTTCTTCATTCACGTATGGGGTCGAGCGCCGAAGCGGGCGCGGGTCGGCCGTCGGGCGCAGCCGCCGGCGGTCTGGATCGCCGCCGGCGGCTGTCTACGGATGCGAATTCTACCAACGAACCTCGCGCCGTCACCTGGCCCGTTCGCGGCCTTACGTGCGGCGCGCGCGGCCGGCACGGCGCGGTGCGCGGTCGTGCACCGGCCCGGTCGTGCCGCGCACCGCCAGCGTCGGCAGCGACGCGACCCGCACGCGCGACGCGTCGTCGCCCTGCCCGGCCGCCTCGCGCAGCGTATTGAGCAATTCGACCGCGAGGCCGGCCGCTTCGGCGGTCGGGATCGCGACGGTCGTCAGCGTGGGCCGCGTGTCGCGGGCGAGATGGATGTCGGTGATGCCGACGATCGACAGATCGTCGGGCACGCGCCGGCCGCGATCGGCCGCCGCGTGCATCGCGCCGATCGCCGGCAGGTCGTTGGTCGCGACCAGCGCGGTCAATCGCGGGTGCGCATCGAGCAGCCGGCCTGCCGCACGGAGGCCGCCTTCGATCGAATCGCGCTCGGCCGCGACGATCGACGCGTCGAGCCCCGCGTCGCGCATCACGTCGACGAAGCCGTCGTAGCGCGCCGCCTGCACGCCGCACGCCGCGCCGCCGACGATCACGCCGATCTTCTCGTGACCGAGTTCGAGCAGATGCCGCGTCGCGATCCGTCCCGCCTCGCGGAAATCGATCGCCACGCACGGCAACCCGTCGGGCGGCGCCTCGGGTCGCTCCCACAGGCACAGCACGACCGGCACGCCACGCCGCGCGACGTCGAGCAGGTCCGGCAGATGCAGGTTCGCGTTGGTCACGAGAATCCCCTCGGAGATCGTGCCGGCGATCTGGTCGAGATACGCGCGCCCCTGCAACGGATCTTCGTTCGTATTGCAGACGATCAGGAACTGCCCGTTGCGGCGTACCGCGCGCTCGACCGCCAACGCGAACTCCGGATAGAACGGGTTCGCGATGCTCGATACCATCAGCGCAACCGTCGGCGCGCGCCCTTCCGCCAGCGCCCGCGCGGCGAGATGCGGCCGATACCCGAGCGCGTCGACCGCATCGAGCACCCGTGCCCGCGTCGCGTCGCCGACCCGGCCGCGGTCGCGCAGCACGTTCGACACCGTCGCGGCCGTCACACCGGCGCGGCGCGCCACTTCATCCAGTGTTGCCATCGTTTGCCCACTATATGAGACGTCGATCCAGTATTTGCTTCGCTCACCGAAGCGGCGCACTATCGCCGGACACCTTGCCGCCCGACCAACGGGCGCGACTCGGCCGCGATCGCATCGCCCCTTTTTTTGATCGCGATGATTAAGCGCTTAATCAAGCAGTACGGCGCATTAGAACATGGAGCGGAGACAATGGCGAGCATCTCGATGCGACGCGTGCAGAAAGCCTATGGCGAGCACGCGCCGGTCATTCGCGACGTCGATCTGGAGATCGGCGCGCACGAGTTCTGCGTGTTTCTCGGGCCGTCCGGCTGTGGGAAATCAACGCTGCTGCGCATGATCGCCGGGCTCGAGGATCTGAGCGCGGGCGAGCTGTCGATCGACGGCCGCCGCGTCGACGACGTGCCGGCCGCCGAGCGCGGCGTCGCGATGGTGTTCCAGAGCTACGCGCTGTTTCCGCACATGACGGTGTACGAGAACATGGCGTTCGGGCTGAAGCTCGCGCGCGTGCCGAAGGCCGAGATCGACCGCAAGGTACGCGACGCCGCGCGCATCCTGCAGCTCGACACGCTGCTCGAGCGCAAGCCGAAGGCGCTGTCCGGCGGCCAGCGGCAGCGCGTCGCGATCGGCCGCGCGATCGTGCGCGAGCCCGGCGTATTCCTGTTCGACGAACCGCTGTCGAATCTCGATGCGGCGCTGCGCGGCCAGACCCGCGTCGAAATCGCGAAGCTGCATCGGCAGTTCGAACGTGCGAGCGTCGTCTACGTGACGCACGACCAGACCGAGGCGATGACGCTCGCCGACAAGATCGTGCTGCTGCACGCCGGCGCGGATACCGCGCGGCACGGCAGCATCGCTCAGGTCGGCGCGCCGCTCGACCTCTATCACCATCCGGCCAGCCGCTTCGTCGCGGGCTTCATCGGCTCGCCGCGCATGAACTTCCTGCCGGCCGTCGTGACCGCGTGCGACGCGCGTCGCACGACCGTCACGCTCGTGCCGTCCGGCGAAACCTTCACGCTGCCGCGCGACGGCTCGGCGCTCTCCGCCGGCGCCGCCGTGACGCTCGGCATCCGTCCCGAACACCTGACGCTCGGCGCCGCCCCCGATGCGACGACGCTCGCGCGCGACGTCGCGCTCGTCGAACGCCTCGGCGAGCAGACCTACGTGCACCTCGACTCGCCCGGCCTACCCGACGCGACGCCGCTGATCGCGAAAGTACCCGGCGACGCGCCGGTGCGCACCGGCGAACGCGTGCACGTGCACGCGCCGGCCGCGGCCTGCCACCTGTTCACCGAAGACGGCCGCGCGGTGCCCGCGTGCGCCGACCTTCCCGTCCACCACTACGCATAAGGATCGGGCATGCGCCTCGGAGTCTGTTACTACCCGGAACACTGGCCGGAATCGATGTGGGCCGACGACGCCCGCCGGATGAAAGCGCTCGGCATCGAGCAGGTGCGGATCGCCGAATTCGCGTGGAGCCGCATCGAGCCGTCGCCGGGCGAATACGACTGGGGCTGGCTCGACCGTGCGGTCGACGTGCTCGGCGCGGCCGGCCTCGAAATCGTGATGTGCACGCCGACCGCGACGCCGCCGAAATGGCTGGTGGACCGCCATCCCGACATCCTCGCGATCGGCGCGGACGGCCGCCCGCGCGCGTTCGGTTCGCGCCGCCACTACGATTTCTCGTCGCCGGTCTATCTCGAAGCGTCGCGCCAGATCTGCACGGCGGTCGCCGAACGCTACGGTCGCCACCCGGCCGTGCGCTACTGGCAGACCGACAACGAACTCGGCTGCCACCAGACCGTCGTCAGCTACTCGCCGGCCGCGCTCGTGCGCTTTCGCGAATGGCTGAAAGCACGCTACGGCACGATCGACGCGCTGAACCGCGCATGGGGCACCGTGTTCTGGAGCATGGAATATCGCCATTTCGACGAAGTGGACGCGCCCGTGGGCACCGTGACCGAAGCCAATCCGTCGCATCGCCTCGACTACCGGCGCTTCGCGTCCGACGAACTCGCGCGCTATCACCGGATGCAGGTCGACGTGATCCGCGCGCATTCGCCGGGCCGCCCGGTCGCGCACAACTTCATGCAGCTCTTCACCGAGTTCGATCACTACGAAGTCGCGCGCGACCTCGATCTCGCGACGTGGGACAGCTATCCGCTCGGCGCGCTCGAGGAGCTGTGGTTCGCGCCCGACGTGAAGGCGCGCTGGCTGCGCACCGGCCATCCCGATTTCGCGTCGTTCAATCACGACCTGTACCGCGGCATGTCGAAGCTGCCGTTCTGGGTGATGGAGCAGCAGCCGGGCCCGGTGAACTGGGCGCACTGGAACCCCGCGCCGCTGCCGGGCATGGTGCGGCTGTGGAGCTGGGAAGCGTTCGCGCACGGCGCCGGCTGCGTGTCGTACTTCCGCTGGCGGCAGGCGCCGTTTGCGCAGGAGCAGATGCACGCGGGCCTGAATACCCCCGACAACCGGCTCGACGAAGGCGGCCGCGAAGCGCAGCGCGTCGCGCAGGAAATCGCCGCCGTGCTCGACGCCGGCGCCGATGCCGACGCGAACGGCGCGGTGCGCGCCCCCGTTGCGCTGGTGTTCGACTACGACGCGAAGTGGCTGTTCGAAGTGCAGCCGCAAGGCGCCGATTTCCACTACCCGCGTTTCGCATTCGAGTACTACTCGGCGCTGCGTTCGCTCGGGCTCGACGTCGACATCGTTTCCGCGCACGCGCCGCTCGACGGCTACCGGCTCGTCGTCGTGCCGCCGCTGCCGGTCGTGCCGGACGATTTCGCGTCGCGGCTCGCCGCGTCGGGCGCCCATGCGGTGTTCGGCCCGCGCACCGGCTCGAAAACCATCGACCTGCAGATTCCGCCGGCGTTGCCGCCCGGCCCCCTCGCGTCGATCCTGCCGGTACGCGTGTGGCGCGTCGAGTCGCTGCGGCCGAACGTCACCGAACGAGTCGACGGCACGCTGCGCGACGGTTCGCCGCTCGCGGGCGACGCGCGTCACTGGCGCGATCTCGTCGAGCTCAACGACGACGACACACGCAGCGTCGTGCACGCACGCTTCGCCGACGGTCACCCGGCCTGCCTGTCGCACGGCACGCTGCATTACTGGGCCGCGCTGTTCGACGAGGCGACCACCGTGCGCCTGTTCGCCGATATCGCGGCCGAAGCGGGCCTGGCCCCGACGCCGCTCGGCGACGCCGTGCGCGTGAGCCGGCGCGGCGGCCTGACTTACGTATTCAACTACGCGGGCACGCCGCACACGATCGATGGCGTACCGCCGTCCGCGTTCGTGTTCGGCGGCGCGCAGGTCGAGCCGCAAGGCGTCGCCGTGTATCGAAGCCGTTCCTAGCAACCGCCCCCGGCGCCGCCACGCGCCGGTCACGCACAACGACACACAGGACTGGAGACACTCATGACCCATCGCCCCCTTCGCGTCGCTGCCCGCCTGGCGACCGCCGCCGTCGCCTTCGGCCTTGCGTCGCTCGCCATGACGACGCCTGCCGATGCCGGCACGCTGACCATCAACATCGCGTTCAAGGGCGCGAGCCAGCGTGCGGTGTGGCAGTCGACGATCGAAGCGTTCCACAAGGCCCATCCCGACATCGACGTGAAGCCGACCTTCGTCGACGAGGAAGCGTACAAGGTGCAGCTCCCCGCGTGGCTCACCACCGTCGCACCGGACGTCGTGAACTGGCACGCGGGCGAGCGGATGGCGTACTACGCGAAGCGCGGGCTGTTCGAGGACCTGAGCGGCGACTGGTCGAAGAACGGCTGGGACGCGATGTATGCGTCGACGCGCAGCGCGTCGTCCTATAACGGCAAGCAGTACGCGGCGCCGACCGTCTACTACTCGTGGGGCCTCTTCTACCGCAAGGACCTGTTCCGCAAGGTCGGCATCGCCGACGAACCGAAGACGTGGGACCAGTTTCTCGATGCATGCAAGAAGCTGAAGGCCGCGGGCATCACGCCGATCGCGATCGGTGGCCGCGACGCGTGGACGCTCGCCGGCTGGTTCGACTATCTCGACCTGCGCCTGAACGGCAACGCGTTCCACCAGCAATTGATGGCCGGCGACGTGCCGTACACCGACCCGCGCGTGAAGAAGGTCTACACGACGTGGAAATCGCTGATCGACTCGGGCTACTTCATCGACAACGCGCTGTCCTACGATCTCGACGGCGCGCAGCCGTTCCTGTTCCAGGGCAAGGCCGCGATGATGCTGATGGGCACCTTCATCGCGGCGGGTTTCCCGCCGAACGTGAAGCCGGACATGGGCTATTACCGCTTCCCGATCATCGATCCGAAGGTGCCGACCGCCGAGGACGGCCCGGTCGAATCGCTGCACATCCCGACCAAGGCGAAGAACAAGGCCGACGCGCACACGTTCCTCGCGTTCGTCGAAACCCCCGAGATGGGCGCGAAGCTCGCCGAAGGGCTCGGCTCGCTGTCGGCGAACAGCAAGTCGCCCGAGCCGGCCGATCCGATCTCGCGCATCGGCTTCCGGATCCTCGCCGACACGAAGGGCGGCGTCGCGCAGTTCTACGACCGCGACATGACCAAGGAAATGGCCGACGAGGGGATGAAGGGGATGCAGCAGTTCCTCGCGAATCCCGCGCAGCTCGATACGGTGCTCGCGCAACTCGAACAGACCCGCAAGCGGATTTACAAGAAGTGACCGCGTGACCCAACCGGCGGCCACGCGCCGCCGTGTCCGTTCAGGAGGCTTGCCGTGTCCAGTCCGATCACGTCCCCCCCGCCCGCCGGCACCGCGCCGCCGCGCGGCTCATCCGCCAGCGCGCTGCCCGCGCGCCGCCCGTCGCCCGCCGTGCGGCGGCAACGGCGTGCCGCGTGGCTCTTTCTCGCGCCGGCCTGCGCGATGGTTGCCATTTATGTGATCTGGCCGATCCTGTCGACGTTGTCGCTGAGCCTGTACAACTGGGACGGAATGACCGAGCGCACCTTCGTCGGTCTCGCGAACTATGCGGAGCTGCTGCAGGCGCCGACGTTCTACACGGCGCTGCGCAACAACGTGATCTGGCTCGTGCTGTTCATGCTCGCGCCGCCGCTCGGCCTCGCGCTCGCGCTGTACCTGAACCAGGCGGTCGGCGGCATCCGGCTCGTGAAGTCGCTGTTCTTCGCGCCGTTCGTGCTGTCGGGCGTGGTCGTCGGGCTGATCTTCTCGTGGTTCTACGATCCGACCTTCGGGCTGCTCGCGCTCATCGCCGGGCACGGCATCCCGGTGCTCGGCGACGCGCGCTATGCGACCTTCGGCATCGTGTTCGCCGCGCTGTGGCCGCAGACGGCGTACTGCATGATCCTGTACCTGACCGGCCTCACGTCGGTCAACCCGGAACAGATCGAAGCCGCGCGGATGGAAGGCGCACGCGGCTTCGCGCTGCTGTGGCACGTCGTGCTGCCGCAACTGCGGCCGACCACCTTCATGGCGATCGTCGTCACCGTGATCGGCGCGCTGCGCAGCTTCGACCTGATCTCGGTGATGACGGGCGGCGGCCCGTTCGAAAGCTCGACCGTCCTCGCGTATTACATGTACGACCAGGCGATCAAGTACTACCGGCTCGGCTATTCCGCATCGATCGCGGTCGTGCTGTTCGCGATCATGCTCGTCTATATCGTGTTCCAGTTGCGCCGGATGCTGCGCAACGAACAGTGACCTTCCGGGAGCTCACTCATCATGTTTCCGACACCCGTTGCCCACTGGAAGCCGATATCGCGCCGGCTGTACAAGCTGTCGCTGCCCGTCGCGCTCGTGATCTGGCTGCTGCCGATGATCGCGGTGTTCGTCACGTCGGTGCGCTCGACGGAGGAACTCGTCGAAGGCCACTACTGGGGCTGGCCGCGGCATTTCTCGATGATCGAGAACTATCGCGACGCGCTGACGACGTCGCCGATGCTGCATTACTTCTGGAACAGCGTGCAGATCACGGTGCCGTCGGTCATCGGCTCGATCGCGCTCGCCGCGATGGCTGGCTTCGCGCTCGCGACCTACCGGTTTCGCGGCAATACCGCGCTGTTCGGCACGTTCGTCGCCGGCAACTTCGTGCCGGTGCAGGTGCTGATGATTCCGGTGCGCGACCTGTCGCTGCGGCTCGGCGTGTTCAACACCGTCGAAGCGCTGATCCTGTTCCACGTCGCGTTTCAGACGGGGTTCTGCACGCTGTTCCTGCGCAACTTCATCAAGCAGTTGCCGTTCGAGCTGATCGAGGCGGCACGCATCGAAGGCGCGGGCGAATGGACGGTGTTCTGGCGCATCGTGCTGCCGCTGATCCGGCCGGCGCTGGCCGCGCTCGCGATTCTCGTGTTCACGTTCGTGTGGAACGATTACTTCTGGGCGCTGTGTCTGACGCAAGGCGATGAGGCCGCGCCGATCACGGCGGGTGTCGTGGCGCTGAAGGGGCAATGGACGACGTCGTGGAATCTCGTATCCGCCGGGTCGATTCTCGCCGCGCTGCCGTCGGTCGCGATGTTCTTCGCGATGCAGAAGCATTTCGTCGCGGGGCTCACGTTCGGCGCGACGAAAGGCTGAACGCGCGCCGCTCGCGTTTCGAATCTCCCCCTCCGCATCGTGAGGTTGCCCGCTTCGGCGGGCTTTTTTCATGCTTTGCGGGGGTGCGTGCATGTCGGTCGGGGAGCCTGAGCTTCCTTTCGCGGAGTCGGAAAGCTGCCATTCAACGACTCAGGCACGGCGAGCGGTGCGTTCCCTCGCGGCCCTGAGGTGAATGTATGAAACTGGGGATGGACGGGAGCGGAATGCCATCCTCATTTTTTCAACAACAATCAATGAGGATGGTGAGTTGTCTGGCGCTCGACGTAGCTTTGCAGAACGGACAGGGCTTAAACCTGCTCGATGACGTAGGGTGCATGCCCGAATTCGAGATGACGCTCGTTCGCGAAGTCGTACATGCGGATATCGCGGCCCTGCTTGAAGCTCGGAATGATACTGCTCAATACGTTCACGTTGTAGACGATCGAGGCACGGGCGGTCGGCAGGGTAAGGTTCAGAACGGCGTGGAAAGTCGGTTGGATTTCTCCGTCAGAGAGCTCCGTTAATAGAGACCCTGAGATCGCGATGGCCTGGTCCTTCGCGACGTCGACGAGACACTCCTTGTCGCCCTGGAACAGGACGAGTCCCGGCGCATTCGGCTTGATAACCGTGATCAGGTGTCCGTCCTCGTGCTTTCCTTGCAGATAACGGCTGTTGCCGAGACGGAGGTCTTCGCGGTAGTGGTTGTATTGCAGATATGAGTCGTCGCGCGTCGGAATTTCGCGTGCGTAGCCGTAGCGCTTCCGGATTTCGTCGACCAACTTCTGCCCATAGCCGGCGACCTGCGCCTCGTAGCTCGCGATACGCGAGTAAAACTCGCTACGGCTGAACTCGTACTGCTGGTGCTCGTCCTTGAAGCGATGCCAGTAGTTGAAGATCTCGCACCGGTCACTATTTTCTTTTCCGATATGGGAGTATCCGACCGGAAAGTAGCCGTCGGTCCGGTCGACGAAGCAGAACTCCTGTTTGTCGCGGAAACCCACAGTCCCCGCCAACTGCTGAAGCGCATGGAAGTCATCCTGCATCCTTGGCCCGATCGAGATGATCGCAAATCCTTGGTCGACAATCTGGTTAGCCCACTCCTGCCAGGGCGCTGTGTTGTCGAGCCTTCGGTCGATCACGATAAGCTCACTGGACTCTTTCTGGACTTGATCGCGCATGAATTTCTCCACAAAAGAAAAGTTCTAAGGAACATGCACAAACACCGATTGCCTCTCCACAATCGGGATATCAATTCGTGACCACACGTAAGCGAGGGCGATACTCCGTGACGAACATCGCGGCGATGATGAGCGCTGCGCCGGCGAAATTCATGGAACTCAGGCGATCACCACCGAGGACGTAGCCGAAGAGCCCACCGAAAACGGGCTCCAGCACCAGGATCAGTGCGATTCGACCAGGTGCGGATTCGACCTGTGCCCGGGTCTGCACGAAATAGCCGATCGCGGTCCCCCCGATTCCGACGATGATCGCCGTCCAGACGGGCTGAGGTGAGTTAGGAACTGAAAACTCGTGGAATGCCAACGACCACAACAGCGACAGTACGCCTACGACCAATACCTGGATGAATGCAAGCAGTTCGACGTCGGCGCCCTTGCTTCGCTTCGATAGCACTACGATGTGCAGCGCCGTGAAAACAGCACACCCAAGAACAAGTGCATCACCGACGTGTATCGAAAGGTCCCGCATCGTCAACATGGCAAGACCAACAGCGGCGATCGCCGCGCCGATCACCTGTTGCCGGCTCGGCCGAATCTTGAGCATCCAGTAGCCAAATGCTGGAGCGAAGATGACCGCGAGCCCCGTAATGAAGCTCGCGTTGGATGCAGTCGTGTAAGCGATGCCGGCTGTCTGGAACGCGAATGCGATGAAAAGGACCACGCCGGGCAATATGGCACGCCGCCCTGCGCGCCATTCGACGTGTCGCCAGCGGCGCATCAACACGATGAACATCGCCGCTGCGCCGATCAGGAAGCGATATGCGTTAAACGTTGATGCACTGACGAACCCTAGAGATTGATGAATTGCGACAAATGACCAGCCCCAGAGTATGGTCACGCAAACAAGCGCGAATGCCCAAGTATTCTCAGACTTCATCTCATACCCCGGTATGAAAATTTATAAACGATTCACCATCGCGAATAAAATCAATACTTTCGCAACTTCGTTGAGTATCGGTTCAGACGAGGAGAGAGATATTGCTAGGTAGGGCCATCACTGAGATTCAGCAGGACGAGGCTACCTGCAGCCATCGCGAGGCCACAGAGCTTCGATACCGAAACAGATTCGCCGAAGAGCAATATTCCGAGTCCGGCGGTGATGGCGGTACTGGCGCCGGCCCACGCGGCGTAGGCCAGACCCACCTCGACGTTTAATGTCGTAATGGACATGAGCCAAACGGCGCCGGCGTAGCAAACGACGGTGAAGACTGAAGAAGGAAGGTGGGTGAATCCAGACGAGAATTTGAGCCCAATGGTACCGAATACTTCGGCAATCACACTCAGTCCAAGGACAAACCAGGCAAATCGACTCGAAGTCACAATGCACCTCACCGTCTGCATCGTTTATACCGAACGATGCAGGGGGAGGGGTGGATTCAGCGGTACCCGGTAGACGTCAGATTAATACAAGCCTGGACGGTCTACAAGAGGCGGTCAGCCGCCCGAATAAATTGATTGTTTCTATCGATAGCACCGGTATAGAAAAGGCGACCCATGATTGGAAATGGTTTTGAAACATTCGATAACCGGAAACCATCCTCTGATTTCGTGACAATCCCCTTTCAAGCGAAGGGAGATTTAGCGTGCGCCTTTACAACGGCCGCTGTCCGCCCCAGCCGGCCATCCGGTCTTCGACGCCGTCAACGACTGCGGCAGCCCGCCCCATCGCCGAGGGTCGGCTACGCGTACTTGTCGCCGACCGTACTGCGAATCGGATGGGTGTCGTAGACGATGATCATCCGTTCGATGAGCCCCGCGACGTCGAACTCGAACACGTCGACGCACTCGAAGCGCGCCACCGAACCGTCTTTCAAGGCCCAGTCGTAGATGAAGTAACCTGTCGCACGTGGGGCTCCGGCTGCGCTGACGCAGATGTCGATCGGTGTAATCCTGCTGTCTCCCGACGCGGCGGCGACCTTCGAAAAGAAGGGTTCGGGCTGCATCCAGCCGAGAAATGGCGAGAAAATCTGCGCGTCCAGTGTAAATAGCGCGCAGATCGCACCGACATCGCCTCGCTCCAGTTCTCGAAGGTAAGCGCGAACCTGTTGCGTATGGAGTGATTCCGACGTTGAGTCCAAAACTATCCTCCGATCATTCGTTGACGACCCCGTTCACTCGCAAGAACGGGGCATCCGGTACACGCACGATAGCGACGCCCCGATGACCGAACAATCGAAAAATTTGCAACCCGGGTATGCCGCGCATGCATACCCGCTGGCCGACCTGACGCGACCGCTCCCGCCGTTGGCGGCAATTCAGTCGTTCGTCGCCGCGGCACAGCTGGGCAGCGTCAGCAAGGCTGCGGATCACCTATGCCGCACGCAAGGTGCAGTCAGCCGCCAGATACAGCAGTTGGAAACGCATTACCGATGCGCGCTCTTCGTGCGCCATGTATCGGGCCTGACGTTGACGGCAGAAGGCAATGCACTGCTGACGGTCGCGGTCGACGTGCTCACGCAATTGGTCCGGCACGCGGACGTTCATGCACGGGCGACTTCGGTGCTCACGTTGAAGTTGCCGTCCACGTTCGCCGTTCGCTGGCTGCTCCCGCGGCTGCCGGACATTCATCGCGCGATGAGCGGCACGGAGCTTCGTATTTCGACCTCCGCGGACGATACGCCGGATTTCACGACGTCCGATGTCGATGCCATCGTCGTGCGCGGCACGGGACAGTGGACCGGCATGGACGCGATACCGCTGTTCTCCGAGAGGCTCACGCCGATGTGCGCGCCCGCACTGGCAACCTCACTGCGATCCGTTGCCGATCTCGCGCAGGTCGATTTGCTGCATCCCGGGCCGAGCCACGCAGAGTGGCGGTGCTGGCTTGATCATGTCGGGGCACGCCAGATCGACGCGGGACGCGGACTCGTATTCGATACCCTCGAATTGACGCTCGCGGCATCGACGGAAGGACACGGCATTGCCATCGGCGACCCGCGAATGGCGAGAGACCGGCTCCGTGCGGGATCGCTGGTGACACCGTTCGAGGATGTGGCTCAAGACGGCCTGTCCTACTTCCTCGTCTATCCGCCCCAACGTGCGGCACAACCGAAAATCCGGGCCCTCGCCGACGTCTTGCTGCGACTTGCGCGAGAAGATTGATTGATGGGCGGGAGTCGAGGCACCACGCTCACCCGTGGTCAGAGATCCCCGCGCACTTCACCGGTTCCCAGCGCGCTCCGCTGCCGGTTGACTTCCGCCCACAGCTCGTCGCTGTCGTCCTCGCGCAGCACGACCATGCAGTCCAGTTGATCGTCGGTCACGCCGAAGTATTCGAGGATTTCTTGGCGAACCGCATCGATGAACTGCGCGTATTCCGGCGTTGCCTGGGCCCGCGCGTGCAAGGCGTCGTATTCCGCATCGTCCGCGCCGCCGCCGTGCTCGTCGATATAGCGCGAGATCCACTGGTCTCGTTCGTGGTCGTAATCCGCCTCGGCGCGCATCGCTTGCACGGCCGTGTACAAATCCAGTTGGGCAAACGCGGCGATCGCCGCCGTTGTCGCCTCGTCGAATGTCGTCGTCATTCCCTCTCTCACTTCAGTCATCGCACATCGTTGGTCATGCCGGGAAGCCTTGTCGCGGGCGGTTCCAGGTCGCTCACGAGAAAACCGGCAGCGCTGTTCCGAACCGCTCGTATTCGTTCACCGTATCGGACGAATCAATCCTGTCAGACGTTTTGAACGGGAAGGGTTCGGGTTATCTGGACGGTTTGCCGGGCTTGCCCCGACCACCCGCCGATTTGCCGGCCGGCTTCCCCGCCCCCGCCTTGCCGGCCGGTTTGCTCCGCGGCTTCTGCACGCTGAACGGGCTCCCGATGGTGTAGTCCGTTCCCGTGCCGACGGCGGGCTTCGCATGCTGCGCCACGGGCTTGCGCTTGCCTTCGCCACCTTGCGTAGGCGGCTTCTTGCCCGGCTGCGCCTGCCTGCCGACCGGCGCAGCTTGCTGCACCTTCGGCTTCTTCGGCTTTTTCGGTTTCTTGATGATCTCGCCCGTCGCGCTGGTTTCCGGCACGCGGTGTTCGGCTTCGAAACCCGGCTCTTCTTCGCGCCGCAGCGTCTGCCGGATCAGCGCTTCGATCGCGGCCAGTTGCGGCGCTTCATCGGCGCACACGAGGGATACCGCCACGCCGCTCGCGCCCGCGCGGCCGGTCCGGCCAATACGGTGCACGTAGTCTTGCGCGACGATCGGCAGATCGACGTTGATCACGAGCGGCAGATCGTCGATATCCAGCCCGCGCGCCGCCACATCGGTGGCGACCAGCATCTGTACTTCACCCGTCTTGAAACGCTCCAGCGCGCGCAAACGCGCGGGTTGCGGCTTGTCGCCGTGGATCGTATCGACCGCATAGCCGGTCTTCTCCAGCATGAGCGCTAGATAGTCGACGCCGTTGCGGGTCTTGACGAACACCAGCGCGTGCTCCCACCTGTTCTGGGCCACCAGGTGCATGAAGAGGTCGGGCTTGTTCCGCTTGTCGACCGGCACGACCCACTGCTTGATCTTGCTGGCCGTCGCGTTGGGCGGGCTGACGCTGATATCGACCGGGCTGCGCAGAATACCGGCCGCCATCTTGCGGATTTCGTCGGAGAACGTGGCCGAGAACAGCAGCGTCTGGCGCTTGGCGGGCAACGCGGCAAAGACCGCGTCGAGTTCGCGCGCGAAGCCGAGATCGAGCATGCGGTCGGCTTCGTCGAGCACCAGCGTCTGCACCTGATCGAACTGCACCGCGTTCTGGCGATTGAGGTCGAGCAAGCGGCCCGGCGTGGCAACGAGCACGTCCACGCCCTTGCGCAGCTTCATCATCTGAGGATTGATGCTCACTCCGCCGTAGGCGGCCAGAAATCGCAGATCGAGACCTTTGCCGTACTCGACGAAGCTTTGCAGCACCTGTTCGGCCAGTTCGCGCGTGGGCACCAGCACCAGCACGCGCGCGCGGTTGCTGGATACCGCCGGGCCGTGTTGCACCAGCCGTTGCAGCAGCGGCAGCGCGAAACCGGCCGTCTTGCCGGTGCCGGTCTGCGCCGCGGCCATGACGTCCTTGCCGCCGAGCACCACAGGAATCGCCTTGGCCTGCACCGGCGTGGGTGTCTGGTAATTGAGGCCCTGCAGATTACGCAGTAACGGCTCGATCAGGCCAAGCGAGGCAAAAGACATGGACGTGTTCCGGGCTAAAACCGCAATTCTAGCGGTTACCGCGCCGGCCAAGCCCCGTCCCGCGTACATCCCTCGTTCGAGCCGCAACGTCGACGCGTGGTGGCCCGCGATCGCAGCCGGCGCGGAAGCGATCGTACTGACGCGAGCGGCTGCGGCGCGTTCATGAAGGAATACGGCGACCTGCTGCGCTCCGACCCCGTCTATGCGGACAAGGCGGGTCGCGTCACCACGCTCGCACGCAGCCGGAATCGATTGTCACCGCCGACGTTGGCTGCCAGACTCATCTGCACGACGCGGGCCGCACACCCGTGCGCCAATGGATCGAGCTCGTCGACAACCGGCTGGTCAACCGACCGCCGTTTCCGGAGGAACGCCATGCAAACGAAACCCGAACTCGAACTGGCCGACGCCGAGCGCATGCTCGCCACCGCCCGCGCGGAAGCGGAACGCCACGGCTGGGCCGTGTCGATCGCCGTCGTCGACGATGGCGGCCATCTGCTCGCCTTCGCGCGGCTGAACGGCGCCTCGCCGGCCAGCAGCACCATTGCGCAGGACAAGGCGCGCGCGGCGGCGCTCGGCCGTCGCGAGACGAAGGCGTATGAAGATATGATCAACGGTGGCCGCACCGCGTTTCTGAGCGCGCCGCTGTCGGGGTTGCTCGAAGGCGGCGTGCCGGTCACGGTCGGCGGCCAGATCGCAGGCGCGATCGGTGTGTCTGGCGTAAAGTCCGAACAGGACGCGCAGATCGCCCGCGCCGGTACACAGAGCGTCGCGGAATAACCAGCCAAACCGCGCGCATTTTCCCCGGGAGGATTCACGATGATCGACCAAGCAGGACTGCAAGTCGCGCCAGCGCTAAGCCAGTTCATTGAAAACGAAGCGCTGCCGGGCACCGGCATCGACAAGGCCGCGTTCTGGAGCGGTTTCTCGGCGCTGGTGCACGACCTCGCGCCGCGCAACCGCGAGCTGCTCGCCGAACGCGACCGCCTGCAGCAGGAACTCGACGCGTGGCATCGCGCGCACCCCGGCCCGGTACGCGACCATGCCGCGTATCGCGCGTTCCTCGAAAAAATCGGCTACCTCGTGCCGGTCCCGTCGAACGTCGCGGCAGCCACCGCGAACGTCGACAGCGAGATCGCCACGCAGGCCGGCCCGCAGCTCGTCGTGCCGCTGTCGAACGCACGCTATGCGCTGAACGCCGCGAACGCACGCTGGGGCAGCCTGTACGACGCGCTGTACGGCACCGACGCGCTGCCGGAAGACGGCGGCGCCGAACGCACCGCGGCCTACAACCCGACGCGCGGCCAGCGCGTGATCGACTACGCGCGCAATGTGCTCGACAACGCGGCGCCGCTCGCGAGCGGCTCGCACCGCGACGCGCTGCGCTACCGCGTGCAGGACGGCCAGCTCGCGGTCGAAACCGCGCAGGGCGTCGTGCACCTCGCGCAGCCGGCGCAGTTCGTCGGCTATCAAGGCGCGGCCGATGCGCCGTCCGCGATCCTGCTGAAGCACAACGGCCTGCACCTCGAGATCCAGATCGATGCGTCGACCCCGATCGGCCGCGCCGATCTCGCGAACGTGAAGGACGTCGTGCTCGAAGCCGCGGTCAGCACGATCATCGACTGCGAGGATTCGGTCGCGGCGGTCGACGCCGACGACAAGGTCCAGCTCTACCGCAACTGGCTCGGCCTGATGCAGGGCACGCTGGTCGAGGAAGTCGCGAAGGGCGGCAAGACCTTCACGCGCCGCCTGAACGCCGATCGCGAGTACACGACGCCGGCCGGCGGCACGCTGTCGCTGCACGGCCGCTCGCTGCTGTTCGTGCGCAACGTCGGCCACCTGATGACCAACGGCGCGGTGCTCGACCGCGACGGTAACGAAATTCCGGAAGGGATTCTCGATGGCGTCGTCACGACGCTGTGCGCGCTGCACGACCTGAAGGCCAAGCGCAACTCGCGCACGGGCTCGATCTACATCGTGAAGCCGAAGATGCACGGGCCGGTCGAAGTCGCGTTCGCCGACACGCTGTTCGCGCGCATCGAAGATCTGTACAACCTGCCGCGCAACACGCTGAAGATGGGCATCATGGACGAGGAGCGCCGCACCAGCGTGAACCTCGCCGCGTGTATCGCGGCAGCGGCCGCGCGCGTCGCGTTCATCAACACCGGCTTCCTCGACCGCACCGGCGACGAGATGCATACCGCGATGGAAGCGGGCCCGATGATCCGCAAGGGCGACATGAAGTCGTCGGCGTGGATCCAGTCGTACGAGCGCAACAACGTGCTCGCGGGCCTGTCGGCCGGCCTGCGCGGCCGCGCGCAGATCGGCAAGGGCATGTGGGCGATGCCGGACCTGATGCATGCGATGCTCGAGCAGAAGATCGCGCATCCGCGCGCCGGCGCGAACACCGCCTGGGTGCCGTCGCCGACCGCCGCGACGCTGCACGCGCTGCACTACCACCTCGTCGACGTGCAGGCCGTCCAGCAGGAACTCGAGAAGACACCGTACGCGAGCGAGCGCGACGCGCTGCTCGAAGGGCTGCTGACCGTGCCGGTCGTCGAGCGTGCCGCGTGGAGCGAGGCCGAGATCCTGAGCGAGGTCGAGAACAACGCGCAGGGCATCCTCGGCTACGTCGTGCGCTGGGTCGAACAGGGCGTCGGCTGCTCGAAGGTGCCGGACATCCACGACGTCGGCCTGATGGAAGATCGCGCGACGCTGCGCATTTCGAGCCAGCACATCGCGAACTGGCTGCGCCACGGCGTGATCACCGAGGCGTTCGTGCTCGACGTGTTCAAGCGGATGGCCCGCGTCGTCGACCAGCAGAACGCCGGCGATCCGAACTATCGCCCGATGGCGCCCGGCTACGACCAGTCGACCGCGTTCAAGGCCGCGTGCGCGCTCGCGCTGCAAGGCACGTCGCAGCCGAGCGGCTATACCGAGCCGCTGCTGCATCGGTTCCGGCTCGCGTTCAAGGCGCAGCAGCACGGCGCATAAACCTGCGCAGGCAGGCGCGTCCCGCATGCCGGAATGCCGGTTGTACACCGGCCTCGCGAAACGGGCAGCCTCACGGCTGCCCGTTTTTCATATTCGCGTTCACCCGATCGTTGAAACCGATAATCGGCGCCTATCGCCGGCTTTCGCGTGCGACGGTCCGCCGATCGTTAATTCGCCGTTTCCGCGGCCGTATGGCGCCCCGCCTTCCGCCGCGCCGCAAAGCCTTGCGGGGCAACGCTTCCCCCGATATTTGCAAGCCCGGGATTACACCATAATTTGACCCCGATCAACCCGACGCAACATTTTCCGCGCATGCAAACACGCGCGTTATACTCCGTGGAATTCGCATCGCGCGATTCATCGGATCGTCGAATTGCAGTAGACGTTTACCTATGAATATAGGGTTTATCCGGCCGCGATCGTCGATAATCGGTGCCCGTTTTCTCAGCTGAACGGAGGGCTGGTACGGGCAGGGCTGCGCACCGGATCGCCACCGGTAGTCATACGAACAATCGCATCGGCCCGCCGCCCGGCGACGATGCCCCCGATCCACGGACCATGGCCGAAACCGACTACGCAATGCCCAGCGAATCCGGCCTGACGAGCCGTGTCGCCGCTCATCTGCGCCGGTTCCTCCTGCCGCACCTGATCTTCTATACGGGGCTGCTGATCGCGCTGATCCTGCTGCTCCTGTGCGGGATCGTGCTGTACGAAGGCCGTATCGATGCGCGCGACCGCTCGCGCAGCATGCAGCAGAACCTCGCGCTGATGGCGTCGTGGGACATCGAACGCAACATCGAGATCTATTCGCTGTCGCTGCAGGCGGTGGTCGAAGGCGCGAACGACCCCGAAGTCACCAGGCTGCCGATGCCGCTGCGCCGCCAGGTGCTGTTCGACCGTGCGACGACGGCCAAGTACCTCGGCGGCATCTACGTGCTCGACGCGAAGGGCGACATCGCGGTCGACGGCAAGAGCGACGTGCCGCGCAAGGCCAACTTCGGCAACGAGCCGTACTTCACCGTGCACCGCGCCCGCCCCGACGTCGGCCTGTACGTCAGCGATCCGTATCATTCCCGGCTGCGCGGGGGCTCGCCGAGCATCGCGCTGAGCCGGCGGATCACGCGGCCCGACGGGTCGTTCGGCGGCGTCGCGGTGATGTCGATCCGGCTCGAATATTTTCAGAACCTGTTCTCGCGCCTGTCGCTCGGCGATCGCGGTTCGGTTGCGCTGATCAACACGGACGGCAAGATGGTCGCGCGCGAGCCGTACGACCCCAAGATCGTCGGCCGCGACATCAGCCGCGCGAGCACGTTCCGGCAATTCATGACCGCCAGCGAAGGCAGCTTCGCCGATACCGCATCGATCGACGGCGTGCGGCGCCTGTACGTGTTCCGGCACCTCGACGGCCTGCCGCTCATCGTCATGGTCGCGCGCTCGGAAGCGGACACCTACGCCGCGTGGTACGACCGTGCGATCCCGATCGGCTCCGCGATGGTCTTGCTCGCGATCGGCTTCGTCGGCCTGTCGCTGCTGCTCGACGTGCAGCTGCGCAAGCGCCACCGCGCGGAAACCGAGCTGCAGGCGCTCGCGCGCACCGACGGCCTGACGGGCCTCGACAACCGCCGGATGCTCGACGTCACGCTCGCGCGCGAATGGCGCCGCGCCGCACGTTCGCAACATGCGTTGTCGCTGCTGTTCATCGACGTCGATTACTTCAAGCACTACAACGACACGCAGGGCCACCAGGCCGGCGACGACGCACTCGCCGCGGTCGGCCACTGCATCGCCGGATGCCTGCGCCGGCCGGCCGACTATGCGGCGCGCTACGGTGGCGAGGAATTCGTCGTGGTGCTGCCGGACATCGACACGGACGGCGCGGTGACGATCGCCGAAACGATCCGCACGGGCATCCTCGATCTCGGCATCCGGCACGACGCCGGCACGGTCGGCCGGCTGACGGTGAGCATCGGCGTGACGACCAGCTATCCCGAGCGCGACGACAACATCCAGGCCGCGCTGAAGCTGGCCGACGAGGCGTTGTACCGGGCGAAGGAAGGCGGGCGCAACCGCATCGTCGTACAGGCAGCCACGTCGCCGGACGATCTCGAGTCGCGGCAGGCCTGAGCGTACGGACAGCGGCGGGGCCGCCGCCGTCCGCGTGCAAAATCACCGACAATATCGGCTCGATACGCCACCGCGCCGCCGCGCGGCCGATGCGCGCGGCCAGCCGGCGCCTGACCGGCCGCACCCGTTCGCGGCCGCTTCGCACCACCATGAGACTCAAGGCAAAGATCTTCCTTCTGGCCATCGTGCCGTTCCTGCTCGCGATCGCCGGCATCGGCTTCGGCGTGCGCCAGCAGGCGACGTCGCTCGCGCGCACCCAGCACGCGACGATCCAGGCCGCGTACCTGTCGAGCAAGGAAGTCGAGCTGAAACACTACGTCGAGCTCGCGACGAGCGCGATCATGCCGCTCTACGACGCGAGCGGCCGCAATGCGCGCGACGATGCGCTGCTGCGCACCCAGGCGCTCGCGATGCTGCAGAAGATGGATTTCGGCCCCGACGGCTATTTCTTCGTGTACGACCTGCACGGCAATTCGCTGATGCATCCGCGCGAGCCCGAGCGCGTCGGCCACAACTTCTGGTCGATGCGCGACCCGCAGGGCGCGCTAACGATCCAGAAGCTGATCGGCGCGGCATCGCACGGCGGCGGCTACGTGCGCTACGCCTGGCAGCGGCCGTCGACGGGCCGCGTCGCGCCGAAGCTCGGCTATGTCGTCGCGCTCGAGCGCTGGGGCTGGATGGTCGGCACCGGCATCTATCTCGACGACGTCGATACCGCACTGCAGCGCATCGACGCGCGCGCGTCCGCGAACATCGAACGCACGATGAGCTGGCTCACCGCGATCGCGCTCACCGGCGCGGCGGCGATCGCCGTGTGTGCGTTGGTGCTGAACGTCAGCGAGTCGCGCAGCGCCGATGCGAAGCTCAAGCTGCTCGCGCAGCGCGTCGTCGAATCGCAGGAGCAGGAGCGCGCGCGGCTGTCGCGCGAACTGCACGACGGGATCAGCCAGATGATGGTGTCCGCGAAGCTGATGCTCGAATCGGCGCTCGCACGCTTCGAGCGCGGCACGTCGCGCGTGCCCGAAGCCGAGCAGGCGCTCGCGTCGGGCGTCGGGCGGCTCGGCGACACGCTGCGCGAGGTCCGGCGCATCTCGCATGCGCTGCGGCCGTCGATGCTCGACGATCTCGGCCTCGCGGCCGCGCTCGAGCAACTCGTGCGCGAACTCGGCGCCGAAAGCGGCATCGACATCGGCTATACGCAGGTCGCGCACAGCGGCACGCAGCCGCTGCCCGAAGCCGTCAACACCGCGCTGTTCCGGATTGCACAGGAAGCGCTCAGCAACATCGTGCATCATGCGCGGGCGTCGCGCGCGGCCGTCACGCTCGACGTCGGCGCGCACACCGTCACGCTGACGATCGCCGACAACGGCTGCGGCTTCGACGCCGAACGCTCGCAGGCCGACGTGCGCCACGGCATCGGCCTGCGCAACATGCGCGAACGCCTCGACGCACTCGGCGGCACGCTGACGATCACGTCGCAGGTCGGCCACACGATCGTCGCCGCGAGCGTGCCGCTGCCCGGCGCGGCGTGACGACGCGCCCCATCACAGGAGACTTTCACGCATGAGCGCCCCCGATACCGCCCGGCCCGCTGCCCGACTGCTGCTCGTCGACGATCACCCGCTCGTGCGCGACGGCTTGCGGATGCGGCTGGAAGCGGCCGACCTGTCGGTGGTCGGCGAGGCCGGCAACGCGGACGAGGCGCTCGCGCTCGCCGAGTCGCTCGAACCCGATCTCGCGCTGATGGACGTCGGCATGAACGGAATGAACGGCATCACGCTCGCGGGCGTGTTTCATGAGCGGTTTCCGGGCATCCGCGTGCTGATGCTGTCGATGCACGACAACATCGAATACGTGACGCAGGCGGTGCGCGCCGGCGCGAGCGGCTACCTGCTGAAGGATTCGCCCGCAAGCGAGATCGTCCGCGCGATCGGCGCGGTGCTGGCCGGGCAGACGTTCTTCAGCGAAGGGCTGGCCGCGCGGATGATCCAGGCCAGCGCGACCGCATCGCCGCTGGACCGCTTGACGCCGCGCGAGCGCGACATCCTCGACGCGCTGGCCGAAGGGCTGTCGAGCAAGCAGATCGCGCAACAGACGGGGCTGTCGGTGCGCACGGTCGAGACGCATCGGCTCAACCTGAAGCGCAAGCTGGAGATCGAAGGGCAGGCCGAGCTGATCAAGTTCGCGGTCGAGCATCGGCGGCGGTAGGCGCGCCTGCCGCACCGATTCGCAACGAAAAAGGCGATCGGCCGAAACGCCGCCTCATTCCGGTTCCGGCTGCGAAGGCGTCACGCACGATACGGCCGTTCGCGGCTCCTTTTCACGCCGCATCGTCAACATCACCACGACCGCCATACTGAGGATCCCGGAACACAGGATCGCGATCGAAAACCCGTGCGTCATCGCATCCCGATACGCGCCGAGCATGTCAGGTCGCCCAGCCACGAACACGTGCTCCATCACTGCCTGCCGCGCGAGCGTATCCGCTTGCGCACTGCCCGCCACGTGCATCGCCACCGTCATCCGGTGCAACGCGCCCACGCTCATCATGCTGCCGAGCACCGCGATGCCCAGGCTCATCCCGGTCTGGCGCAACGCGTTCATCGTCGCCGACGCCATGCCCGCGCGCTCCGCCGGCGCCAGCTCCATCACGGTCATGCCGGTCGCCGGCACCGCGAGCCCCATGCCGACGCCGAGCAGCGCCAGCACCACGCCGAGCGCCGCATAGGGGGTTGCCGCACCGAAGCCGGCCATCACCGCGAGCATCGCGCCGATCAACCCGTACCCGGCCACCATCAGCGCGCGCAACGGGATACGCGCCGCGATGCGCCCGAACAGCATCGACGTGATCGCCGTCATCACAAACTGCGGCATCAGTTGCCACCCGGCTGCGGCGGGCGCACGGCCCTGCGCCTGCTGCAGGAACAACGACAGGAAGAACAGGCTGCTGTACCCCGAGAACCCGAGCACGAACGACGCGAGATTCGCGCGCACCAGCCGCCGGTCGCGAAACAGCCACACCGGCAACAGCGGCCGCGCGACACGCGTTTCGACACGGACGAATACGACGAACGCCACCGCCGCGCCCGCCAGCGGCGCCAGCACCTTCACGTGCGAGGTGCCGGCTTCGCCGATGCCGATCAGCCCGTAGGTCAGCAGGCCGAGCCACGCCACGCTCAGCACCTGCCCGAACGGATCGAACGCCGCATGCTCCGGATGCCGCCGCTCCGGAATGCCCCAGGCGCCGAGCAGCACGGCAACGATACCGATCGGCACGTTGACGAGAAAGATGTCCTGCCATCCGCCATGCTCGACGAGCAGGCCGCCCAGCAGCGGCCCGACGATCAGCGCGAGCGCGCTGAACGCCGACCACCCGCCGATCACGCGGGCGCGTTCGCGCGCGTCGGGAAACGCATGGGTGAGGATCGGCATCGCACCGGGAATCAGCAACGCGCCGGCGAGCCCCTGGATCGCGCGGCCAGCCAGCAGCGGCTCGATCCGGCCCGCACACGCGCAGACGATCGACCCGGCCGTGAACAGGATCACGCTGGCGAGCCACACGCGCTTGTGACCATAGCGGTCACCGAGCGGGCCGGCCGACAGCATGAATGCGGACAGCGCGAGCGCGTACGCGTTGACGACCCACTGCAGGCCGCCGATATCGGTATCGAGCGCCGTCTGCAGCGTCGGTAACGCAACGTTGACGATGCTGATGTCCAGCGTGGCGAGAAAGGTGCCCAGACACGCGGCCAGAACGAGTGCGGCACGACGGTAACGAGACATGGCGGTCGGCCCGCGGCGGGCCTGTCAATGAGAATGCTTCTCATCTTATATATCGACTGACCGTCGGTCAATTAACTACGTTGGCCGTAAACGAGGTGCTGGCCTAAACTGCGGGCTTTGCATGAACGGGCGTCGAGCCGCGCGATGACGGACAGGACCAAGACAGGGATCAGGACAGGGAAAGACGACGGGGCGGCGGGCAAGCCGCGCACGAAGCCGGCGGAAGTCCGCCTCGAAGAGCTGATGGCCGCGGCCGAGACGCTGTTCCTCGCGCAGGGCGTCGAGGCGACGACCATCAGCGAGATCGTCGAGCACGCGCAGGTCGCGAAGGGCACGTTCTATCACTACTTCGAATCGAAGGCCGACATGCTCGCGGCGCTCGCGCAGCGCTACACGGCATCCTTCCTCGACCAGTTGCAGCACGCGGTGAACGGGTGCGACGCCGACGACTGGCTCGCGCGCCTGCGTGCGTGGATCCGCGCCAGCATCGAAATCTACGCGGCGACTTATCGCACGCACGACATCGTCTACACGAACCATCATCACCACGATCGCGAGAATGCCGACAAGAACGCGATCCTCGAGCAGCTCGGTGCGATTCTCGACGGTGGCGTCCGGGCCGGCGCCTGGCGGCTCGCGCACCCGCCAGTCACCGCGCTGCTGATCTACGCCGGCGTGCACGGCGCGACCGACCACATCATCGCGTCGCCGGAAACGGATCGCGCCGCGTTCGTCGATGCGGTGGTCGACGATTGCCTGCGGATGCTCGGTGTCGGCACATAGCGGCAATCCACTCGCCGCCATGAAAAAAGGGCGCCCGAGGGCGCCCTTCCTGCATTCGGACCACGGCCTTGCAACAGCCGTCAGTTCGTCCGCGAATTGTGTTTCTGCAGATACGCGATCAGGCCGTCGATCCCGCCCGTCGCGAGCTGGCTCTTGAATTGACCCTGATAGACCTGGATCAGCCACGCACCCGACATGTCGATGTCGTAGATCTTCCAGTCGTTGCCGACCTTGCCGAGACGATAGCCGACCGACTGGCTGTCGCCCGGCGTCGTCACCGTCGATTGCACGAGCGCGTCCGCGCCCGACGCGCCGCCCGGCTTGAACGAGAACTTCGCGTCCTGGTTGCCGAGCTGCGCGAGCGACGCGGCGTAGGTGCGCGTCATCAGCAAGCGGAACTGCTTGTACAGTTCCTGCTGCTGTTGCGGCGTGGCCTGCTTCCACGCGTCGCCGACCGCGATGCGGGTCGTGCGCTCGAAGTTGGTCACGGGCAGGAAGCGCTGCTCGACGACCTGCGTGATCTTCGCCATGTCGCCGCCGCGCGCGGCCGGATCGGCCTTCATCGCATTGACGGTACCCTCGACCGCCGTGCGGACGACATCGACCGGCGCGCTCTGCGCGAAAGCGGAAACCGACACGGCGGCCGCCGCGACGAAAGCAAACAGATGACGTTTCATACGAATTTCGCACTCGATGGGAAAAAACGGCCGGCTCTTTGCATCGGCCGGTGGAGCAAAGTATACCGGGCCTGACGCCCCGTTGCCGCGCGGTGACCGACTGTTACCTTTCAGCGCCGTTTGTCACAGGCCCTTGGCGGCGTGTCGACGCATCGCCGTGGCGATTATGTAAATATCCCCATACAAATGGGCCGGCTGCGCGATCCGATTGCCACGCCGGTAGCAAATATCCTTCCCGCCCCGATTCTCTGCAACGTCACGACCGTCGCCGCGCCGCGCCGGTATACTTGGCTACTTTGCCCTAGCCAGCCGCTCCCCACCGCCACATGGTGACATCTCTCATCGTCCGACTCGTTGCGTGGTCGGTGCGCCGCCCCGTCTGGGTCGTCGTCCTGTCGCTCGTCATCGCCGCCTTCAGCGGCGTCTACGTCGCGCAGCATTTCAAGATCAACACCGACATCAGCAAGCTCGTCGATGCGGAGCCGCAATGGGCCGCACTGAGCAAGGCGGTCGACAACGCGTTCCCGCAACGCAACGGCACGATCCTCGCCGTCGTCGAGGCACCCGCGCCCGAATTCGCGACTGCCGCCGCGCATGCACTCACCGAAGCGCTGCGCAAGGACGCCGATGCCGGCCGTATCGGCCCGGTCGCCGAACCGGGCGGCGGGCCGTTCTTCGAGCACAACGGGCTGCTGTTCCTGTCGCCGCAGGAGGTCTCCGATACGACCGCGCAGCTCGCGAGCGCCCGCCCGCTCGTCAACGAACTCGCGAAGAACCCGAGCCTCACCGGGCTCGCCACCACGCTGTCCACCACGCTCGGCCAGCCGCTGCTGACCGGCCAGGTGAAGCTGCCCGCGATGGCGAAGCTGCTCGCGCGCAGCGCCGCGACGGTCGACGACGTGCTGGCCGGCAAGCCGGCCGCGTTCTCGTGGCGCGCGCTGGTCGACAACGACGCGGCGCGGCAGCCCGCGCGCGCGTTCGTCACCGTTCAGCCGGTGGTCAACTACGGCGCGCTGAAGGCCGGCGCGGCAACGAGCCAGGTGATCCGCGACGCGGCCCGGTCGCTCGAGCTCGACAAGCGCTACGGCGCGGCCGTGCGCCTGACCGGCGAACAACCGCTCGCCGACGACGAATTCGCGTCGGTCGAAGACGGCGCCGCACTCAACGGCGTACTCACGCTGCTCGCCGTGCTCGTGATCCTGTGGCTCGCGCTGCGCTCGAAGCGGATGATCGGCTCGGTGCTCGTCACGCTGTTCGTCGGCCTCGTCGTGACGGCCGCGCTCGGCCTCGCGATGGTCGGCTCGCTGAACATGATCTCGGTCGCGTTCATGGTGCTGTTCGTCGGCCTCGGCGTCGATTTCTCGATCCAGTACGGCGTGAAGTATCGCGAGGAACGCTTCCGCGACGAGCGCATCGATCACGCACTGATCGGCGCCGCGCATTCGATGGGCATGCCGCTCGCGCTGGCCACGGCGGCCGTCGCGGCGAGCTTCTTCTCGTTCATCCCGACCGCGTATCGCGGCGTGTCCGAGCTCGGTCTGATCGCGGGCGTCGGGATGTTCGTCGCGCTGCTGACCACGCTCACGCTGCTGCCGGCGCTGCTGCGCCTGTTCGCGCCGCCGGGCGAATCGAAGACGCCGGGTTTCCCGTGGCTCGCGCCCGTCGACGATTACCTCGATCGCCATCGCAAGCCGATCCTGATCGGCACGCTCGCGGTCGTGATCGGCGCGCTGCCGCTGCTCGCGTTCCTGCATTTCGACTTCAACCCGCTGCACCTGAAGGACCCGAACAGCGAATCGATGGCGACGCTGCTCGCGCTGAAGGATTCGCCGGAAGCCGCCGTCAACGACGTCACGCTGCTCGCGCCGTCGCTCGCGCAGGCCGATGCGGTCGCGAAGCGCCTCGACGCGCTGCCCGAAGTCGGCCGCACGACCACGCTGTCGACCTTCATCCCGGCCGACCAGCCGGCCAAGCGCGCGGCGATCGCCGCGGCCGCGAGCGAACTGCTGCCCGCGCTGACACAGCCGGCCGCGCCGCCCGCGACCGACGCGCAACGCGTGGCCGCGCTCAAGCGCGTGTCGGATCTGCTGAGCTATGCAGCCGAAGATCACCCGGGCCCGGGCGCAGCGGCCGCGCAGCACCTGTCCGCGTCGCTCGCGAAGCTTGCCGCCGCCGACAGCGCGACGCGCGACCGTGCCGAGCGCGCATTCTCCGATACGCTGCGCATCGCGCTCAACCAGCTCGCCGCGCTGCTGCAGCCGCAAGACATCACGCGCGAATCGCTGCCGCCGCAGATCGTGCGCGACTGGGTCGCGCCGGACGGCCACGCGCTCGTGCAGATCTCGCCGAAGGTGCCGAAGGGCGTCGATCCGAACGACGACACGATGCTGCGCCGTTTCGCCAAGGCCGTGAAGGCCGCGGAACCGGGTACGACCGGCGGGCCGATCTCGATCCTGCATTCGGCCGACACGATCATCAACGCGTTCCTGCACGCGGCGATGTGGTCGATCATCTCGATCACGGTCCTGCTGTGGGTCACGTTGCGCCGCTTCGGCGACGTGCTGCGCACGCTCGTGCCGCTGCTCGTGTCGGGCATCGTGACGCTCGAGATGTGCGTCGTGCTCGGCATGTCGCTGAACTTCGCGAACATCATCGCGCTGCCGCTGATGCTCGGCGTCGGCGTCGCGTTCAAGGTGTATTTCGTGATGGCGTGGCGCGCGGGGCAGACGGGCCTGCTGCATTCGAGCCTCACGCACGCCGTGCTGTTCAGCGCCGCGACGACGGCAACCGCCTTCGGCAGCCTGTGGCTGTCGCACCATCCGGGCACGTCGAGCATGGGCAAGCTGCTCGCGCTGGCCCTGACCTGTACGCTGATCGGCGCCGTGGTGTTCCAGCCCGTCCTGATGGGCAAACCGCGCGTCAAGCGCGCCAAGAACCAATCGCAAGGAATCAATGAATAAGGTGCGAATCATTGCGGCGACCGTCGCCGCCAGCGCGGTGCTGACCGGCTGCGCGACGGGACCGAACCGCAACCCCAACGACCCGCTCGAGCCGATGAACCGGGCGATGTACAAGTTCAACGACACGGTCGACACGAACATCGCCCAGCCGATCGCGAAGGGCTACCAGAAAGTCACGCCGACGCCGGTGCGCACCGCGATCAGCAACTTCTTCTCGAACCTCGGCGATCTCGGCAACATGGCCAACAACCTGCTGCAGTTGCGCATCACCGATGCGACGCAGGATTTGATGCGCGTGGCGATGAACTCGCTGTTCGGCGTCGCCGGCCTGATCGACATCGCGACGCCGGCCGGGCTGCCGAAGCATCACCAGGATTTCGGGCTGACGATGGCGCGCTGGGGCATGCCGTCCGGCCCGTACCTCGTGCTGCCCGTGTTCGGGCCGAGCACGATCCGCGATGGCGTCGGCCGCGCGGTGGACGTGCGCTTCAACCTGCTGAACTACATCGAGCCGGCCGCGCGCAATCCGATGTACATCGCGCAGTTCATCAGCGCGCGTTCCGACCTGCTCGGCGCGACCGACCTGCTGAAGCAGGCCGCGCTCGATCCGTATTCGTTCGTGCGCGACGCGTACCTGCAGCAGCGCAAGTCGCTCACGTATCACGGCCAGTCGGCGTCGGCCGCGGCGCCGAACTACGCGGAGCCGGGTGAAGCCGGTGCAGTGCCGGCGGCCACGCCGACCATGCCGGGCGGCTTGCCGAACTATGAGGACCCGGGCGATGCGGGCGGCACACCCGGCGGCGCATCGGGCGCGGCGCCGAACAATGCACCGGCCGCGCCGGGATTGCCGCAGTACGACGATCCGGGCGCGGATAGCGCGATGCCGGCGAGTGCGCCTGCCGCGACACCGGTCGCTGCGTCGGCTGCTGCACCCGCAGCTGCGTCGGCGGGAGCGACGACAGCGCCGGCTGCCAACGGCGCGCCGATCGCGCCGGCGATGCCGACGCTGCCCGCGAGCAGTCCCGCCGCGCAGTAACGCCGCGCAGTAACGCCGCAACGGCGTCCGCGCAAAAACAAAGAGCGCTGCATGATGCAGCGCTCTTTGTTTTTGCGCGCGAAACGGCAGACCGAAAAGCGGGAAAGAAGGGTAGCGGCGTGTGTCTGCTCAGACGATCCGCATCGCCCCCGCACGCCCAAACGCATGCCGCGCCTGAATCAGCGTCGTGCGCGCTGCGCGCGCATCGCTGGCAACTTGCAGCAGCGGCCCGAGCTGCGACGGCTGCTTCAGCAGTTCGCGCAGGATCGGCAGGATCGCCGTGCTGCCGTCGTCGCGCAGGCCGGCCGTCGCTGCGCTCGGCAGCGTGCGCCACGCCGGATCGACGATCGCGCGGCACACCGCGAACGGCACGCCGCGTGCAGCCGCGAAGGCCGCCGCGATATGCGACTCCATGTCGACGGCCAGCGCGCCCTTCGCGTGATGCAGCGCCGCCTTGTCCTGTTCGCTGACGACCGGCGCGCCGACGGCCGCGATCGTGCCGCGCGTGACGCGCGCCCACACCGGCGTGTCGTGCAGCGCGGCGACGAGCCGCGTGCTCCAGCCCGCGTCGGTCTCCACGCGACCGAACGGCCCGTCGATCGCGTTCGCGATCACGAGCGCACCGGGCGCGAGATCCGGTGCGAGCCCGCCCGCCGTGCCGAAGCTGACGATGCCCGCGCAACCGCGCGAAGTCGCTTCGGTCAGCGCCCGCTCGAGCCGGTCGGCCCGCGCGGCGAACACGGCCTCGACGCCTTCACCGCGCGCGATGCGCGCCTCGAACGCCATCCCGGTCACCGCGATGATGGGCAATACGCCGTCGTGCTGCGTCGTCGCCACGCGTTACATCCCGACCGTCACGCGCGTCGCGTTCGCGCGCTTCAGGTTGCGGTAGCGCGCCAGCGCCCACAGCGGGAAGAACTTGCGATAACCGTGGTAGCGCAGGTAGAACACGCGCGGGAAGCCCGTTGCCGTGAAGCGCGTCTCGTCCCACAGCCCTTCTTCGTTCTGCTGAGCGACGAGGTAGTCGACGCCGCGCGCCACGGCCGGGTTGTTCACTTCGCCGGCCGCCATCAGGCCGAGCAGCGCCCAGGCCGTCTGCGACGCCGTGCTCGGCGCCTGCTCGTAACCGCGGTAGTTCAGCTTGTAGCTGTCGCCGTCCTCGCCCCAGCCGCCGTCCTTGTTCTGGATCGACAGCAGCCACTGCGCGGCGCGCTTCATGCGCGGGTCGTCCGGCGTCAGGCCGGCCGCATTCAGCGAGCACAGCGCCGTCCACGTGCCGTACACGTAGTTCATCCCCCAACGGCCGTACCAGCTGCCGTCCGGCTCCTGTTCCTTCAGCATGTAGTCGAGCGCGCGGCGGGCCGGCTCGCTGTTCAGCGGCGTCTCGCCGAGCTGCGACAGCATCGACAGGCAGCGGCCCGACACGTCGGCCGTCGGCGGATCGAGCAGCGCGCCGTGATCGGAGAACGGGATGTTGTTCAGGTAGTACTGCGTGTTTTCCGGTTCGAACGCGCCCCAGCCGCCGTCGCTGCTCTGCATGCCGACGACCCATTCGCGCGCCCGCGCCATCGATTCGCGATACGTGTCCGATTGCTTGAGCTTTTGCGCGCGATCCATCGCCATCACGACCACGGCCGTATCGTCGACGTCAGGGTAGTGCGCGTTCGCGTACTGGAACGCCCAGCCGCCGGGCCGCACGTTCGGGCGGCGCGAGATCCAGTCGCCGCGCACGTCGAGGATCTGCAGCGGGCGCAGCCATTCGAGGCCGCGCAGCACGGCTTCCTCGGCACGCGCATCGCCGGTCTCGAGCAGCGCATGCGCGACGAGCGACGTATCCCACACGGGCGACAGGCACGGCTGGCAATACGCCTCGTCGTCGTGCACGACGAGCAGCTTCTCGAGCGCCTTGCGCGCGATCGCACGGTTCGGATGATCTTCCGCATAGCCGAGCACGTCGTACATCATCACCGCGTTGGCCATCGCCGGATAGATCGCGCCGAGGCCGTCCTCGCCGTTCAGGCGCTCGTCGACGAACGACACGGCCTGACGGATCGCGCGTTCGCGCGTATAGCTCGGGAACAGGCCGTCGACCGCGCGCAGCGCATGGTCGACCACGCGGAAAAACGCGAACCAGCCCGCGCTCTGATGGCCCTGGCGCGGCAGCAGCCCGGCGTTGACGGGCGGATCGATGAACAGCTCGTCGATGCGCACGCCGCGCGGGTTCTTCGCGAGCGGACGCTTCGCGTTCAGCACGAGCAGCGGCACGATCACGGTGCGCGCCCAGTACGACACCTTCGACAGGTGGAACGGGAACCACTGCGGCAGCAGCATGATCTCGACCGGCATCATCGGCACCGCGCGCCACGGAATCGCACCGTACAGCGCGAGCTGGATGCGCGTGAACACGTTCGACATCTCGGCGCCGCCCATCGCATGGATGGCACGGCGCGCGCGCTGCATGTGCTCGGCGTTCTCGTCGTCGCCGATCACCTTCAGCGCGAAATACGCCTTCACGCTCGCGCTGATGTTCGGCGCGCCGTCGGTGAACAGCGGCCAGCCGCCGTCGGCCTGCTGGATGCGGCGCAGATACTTGCCGATCTTCTGTTCGAGCTCGAGGTTCGGCGTCTCGCCAAGATAGTGGACGAGCAGCACGTATTCGGCGGGAATCGTCGAATCCGCCTCGAGTTCGTAGACCCAGTGGCCATCCGCTTGCTGCGCGGCGAGCAGCGCGTCGGTCGCACGCGCGACAGCCGCGTCGACGCCGGCCGGCACGGCGCCGGCGGACAAGGTAGCCATTTCGGTGAGATCGTTCATCGGTCCCTCTCTTTATTGCGTCTGGAGCACGTCCGCGGCCAGCTGGCCGGAACGGATCGCGCCCTCGATCGTGGCGGGCAAGCCGGTGGCAATCCAGTCGCCCGCGAGTACAAGATTGGTCCAGCGCGTACGCACGGCCGGACGTTTCATTTCCTGCGACGGCACCGCCGCAAAGCCCGCGCGCGGCTCGACGACGAGCTGCCACGCGGGAATGGTTTCCGGGTTCGCGCCGCTCACGCGCGCGACGTCTTCCCAGATGCGCCGCGCGAGCGTGTCGCGCGGCATGTCGAGCCAGCGACCCGCATCGCGGATCGTCGCCGCGAGCAGCCCGTCGCCGGTCCGCACTGCGTCGACGACGCCGTTGACGACGGTCGTCTGCAGCGGATTGCCGGTCGACGCGTCGACCGCGAAATACGCGGTCACGACCGCGCTGAACGTGTCGGGCGCCGCGAGTTCGGGCACGAGCGGCTGCGCGACCTCGGGCGGCACGGCCAGCACGACCGCGTCGCCCGGCGCGAGATCAATGCGCTCGCCGCCGATCGACACCGCATCGACCGCATTACCGTGCGCGCCGAATTCGAACGCGTCGAGCCGCGAATTCAGGCGGATCTGCGCGCCGCCGTACTGCAGCATCCGCAGCGCCGGTTCGACGAACGCGCTGCCGAGCCCGCGACGCGCGACGAGCGGGCGGCAGCCGGGGCCGCCCGCGGCAAACGCGCCGCGCAGCGCCGCGCGCGCCAGCTCGGCGCTTGCGTGGCGCGGCTCGATATTCAGCACCCCAAGGAAAAACGGCCGCAGCCAGCGATCCCACAGCACGCCGTCGCATCGCATCGTCTGCGCGAGCGAGCGGCCCGTGCGGGCGAACGCGAGCGGGGCGAGCGCGAGGTAGTCGAGCGGCGTCGTGCCCGGCGCGCGCGACGCGGCATCGAACAGCCACGACGGCCAGCGGCCGTTGCCGAAGCGCAGCGTCCAGCGCTGCTGCGACGCGACGTCCACGACCGGGCATTCAGCCAGCGCGGGCCCCGCGAGTTGATCGGCCGCGCCGATCGCGCGCAGGTAGCGCTGCGTCGCGGGCTGCCCCGCGAAAACCGTATGCAGCCCGCTGTCGAGCGTCGTGTTCAGCGTCCCGTCGAACCACGAGCGGCAGCGGCCGCCCGCGTGTGCATGCGCGTCGTGCAACACGATGCGGCGCCCGCGACGTTGCAGCTCGACCGCGGCAGACAGGCCCGCGAGTCCTGCGCCGATCACGTGGACGGTTCTGGGCATCGCCTCGGTCGACTCAGAACAGCGCGTAGCGCGCGGCGATCATCAGCATGCGCGCCTTCGGCTTGCGCAGCGGCGCGCGCGGCGCGGCAAAGCCGCGTGCGATCGCGGCCTCGAGAATGCAGCGATACGCGCCCGACATGATGCGCGGCGCCTTCACCTGCGCACGCGGGCAGGTGTCCATCACCGCATCGGCCTGGCAGAAGTGCTCGAGCGCGCGCTCGACGAGCGTCGCGCACACGCGCGGCAGCGCCGGATCGCGCACGATCGTCGCCGGATCGGTGATCGCGATGCCTTCGCGCGCGAGCAGCTCGCGCGGCAGGTAGCACCGGTTGATCGCCGCGTCGTCGTCGATGTCGCGCAGGATGTTCGTCAGTTGCAGCGCGCGGCCCAGGTGGTGCGACAGCGCGATCCCTTCGGCTTCCGGCATCCCGAAGATCCTCACCGATAGCCGGCCGGCCGCGCTCGCCACGCGATCGCAGAAGAGGTCGAGCGTCGGCTCGTCGGGCGCGCAGATATCTTCGGCCGCGTCCATCGCCATTCCGTCGATCATCGCGTGGAAATCGTCGCGCTGCAGGTTGAACGCGCGGATCTCGCGATCGAGCGCGACCAGGTGGCGCGGCGGCCGACCGGCGAAGCAGGCGTCGATGTCCGCGCGCCAGCGATTCAAGCCCGCGTTGCGCTCGGCGCGCGGCAGGTCGCTGTCGGCGATGTCGTCGACCGCGCGGCAAAACGCGTAGACCTGGAACATCGCATCGCGCTGCACGGCCGGCAGGATGCGCATCGCCAGATAGAAAGAACTGCCCGATGTGACGGCAGCGGCGTCGGTTTCTTGTTCGTCCACGACGGAATGGGAAACGGCCAAGACGAGCTCCACGGAGACACCCACGCGGGGCGATTGAAGAAGCCATGCCCGGCAGGGATGGTCAGGGCGTCGAATGCGTGCGGGATAGGCGAACGATCGACGCAGACAGGCACAAATTACCGGCCGGAAGCCGGAATTGGCCGAAAGTATAGCAATCTTTGAAGTTCGATGGCGGACACGCGCCATGTGTGGCGGGGTGTTGAGCGCCCTGGAGAGGGCGGCGCGGCCGGCCTCGGCGAACGGGCCTCGCGCGACGCGTCAGCCGTAGACGATGTCGCGCTGCAGATCGAGTGCGATGAGCCCCATTTCGCGTGTGAGCTGCAGCATCGAGCGGCGCTCGAGGCGCGAGCCCATGAAGCTCGTCACGCGGCCGTCGGGTTCGGCGGTGAACTGGAAAACCGCGCCGCCCGTACCGAACCACGCGCCCGGCACGTCGGGCGATTCCTGCCAGTCGATCTGCTCGAATACGCGCGCGATGCCCGCGCGCACCAGGTCGCCCGGGCCGATCGGCGGCGCGATGTCGCCGAGGTCGTCGAGCGAATAGGGGCCGGGTTTGTTCGGCTTCCGGTAGAAGAGATAGTCGACGTTCATGGGGCGCAATCGCAGGCAAAGCAACAAATTAGCGCGCTTCGGCACAAATTCAAATCGGATACCGACGAAATGTGGCCTGCGCGACACAAAGGGACGGATCGTTGCCGCCCGGGAAACGCGCCGCGCGATCGCGTTTCGATGGCGGCCGGTTCGTCTAAGATGACACCTTTCTCGAAAAATACGGACACCATGGAGACGAACGACAACGCCACCCCGCAGTCCGATCATCCCGTTTTCGTGCTCGTGCACGGCGCGTGGCATGGCGCGTGGTGCTACGCCCACGTGGCGGCCGCGCTGGCCGCGCGCGGCTACCTGTCGATCGCGCGCGACCTGCCCGCGCACGGCATCCATGCGCGCTTTCCCGCGTCGTACCTCGCCCGGCCGCTCGACAAGGACGCGTTCGGCGCCGAGCCGTCGCCGGTCGCGAACACGACGCTCGACGACTACGCGACGCAGGTGATGCAGGCCGTCGACGACGCGTACGCGCTCGGCCGCGGCAAGGTCGTGCTGGTCGGGCACAGCATGGGCGGCCTCGCGATCACGGCGGCAGCCGAACGTGCGCCGGAAAAGATCGCGAAGATCGTCTATCTCGCGGCCTTCATGCCCGCGTCGGGCGTGCCGGGCCTCGACTACGTGCGCGCGCCGGAAAACAAGGGCGAGCTGCTCGGCCCGCTGATGCTCGCGAGCCCGCGCGTGGCCGGTGCGCTGCGCGTCGATCCGCACAGCGGCGATGCCGCGTATCGCGAACTGATGAAGCGCGCGCTGTACGAAGACGTGCCGCAGGCCGACTTCGATGCGGTCGCGAACCTGATGAGCTGCGACGTGCCGGCCGCGCCGTTCGCGACCGCGATCCCGACGACCGCCGCCCGCTGGGGTGCGATCGACCGTCACTACGTCAAGTGCCTGCAGGATCGCGTGATCCTGCCCGCGCTGCAGCAGCGCTTCATCGACGAAGCCGACGCGTTCGCGCCCGGCAACCCGACCCACGTGCACCAGCTCGACAGCAGCCATTCGCCGTTCGTGTCGCAGCCGGCCGTGCTGGCCGGCGTGCTCGCCGACATCGCGAAAAGCTGAGCGGGGCGGGCGCGGTCAGTCAGCGTACGCGACCGACCGATCGCGCCCGAGCCGCTTCGCACGATAGAGCGCGGCGTCGGCCTCGTTGACGAGTACGTCGCAGGTCAGCGCGCCGGCTTTCGCGCAGGTGCCGCCGACGCTCGCCGTGACCGGCACGCTGACGCCCTCGGCATCGACCGGCATGCTGCCGATCGCCTCGCGCACCTTGTCGGCCACCCGCATCGCCTCGTCGAGATTCGTGCACGGCAGCAGCAGCGCGAATTCCTCGCCGCCGAAACGCCCGAACGTATCCTGCGCGCGCACGATCGACGCGACGCGGCGCGCGGTCTCGCGCAGCACGGCGTCGCCCGCCGCATGCCCGAAGCGGTCGTTGATCGTCTTGAAGTGGTCGAGGTCGAACAGCAGCACCGACAGGTCGCCGCCGTAGCGCTGCCAGCGCGCGAATTCGTCGCCGAGCCGCGCCTCGAAGAAGCGCCGGTTCGCGATGCCGGTCAGCCCGTCGCGGTTCGCGTGTTCGCGCAGCTTCGCGACCGCTTCCTCGCGCTCTCGTTGCATCACGCTCACGTGCGTGACGTCCGAGATCGTCACGCACACGGCCTCGACGTCGCGGCCGCGCGTGAGCGGCATGAACGTGCAGTCCTGCTGCATGTAGTCGACGCCGCCCGTGATCGGCCGGTCGTGCTCGAAGCGGAACAGATAGGGCCGCTGCTCCCACGAGCTGAACGCGAAGCTGCCCAGCTGGAACACGCTCTCGAGCTTGCGCGACAGCCACGCGCGCGGCAGGTCCGGAAAGCAGTCGAAGATGTTGCGGCCGATCACGTCGGCGGCCGGGATGCCGCTGTGGTCCTGCATGAAGCGATTCCACATCAGGACGGTCATCGAACGGTCGAGCACGAACAGGCCGAAGCCGACCCGCTCGATCACGAGGTCGCTCAGCGACGGGGCGGCGGCCGTCATAGCGCGGACAGCAACGCGTCGAGCGCGTCGCCCATCAGGCGGATCGAATCCTCGGCCATCAGCATCACGAAATGTGCGCGGAACGTATGGTCCTCGAGCCCGAAGTTCACCTCGAGCAGCAGCGCGACGCTCCACCCCAGTTCGTTCGGCTGGAAGACGTCGTCGAACGACACGTTCGCACCGAGCAGCCCCGGCGGAAAGAACACGGGCTTGCGGCCGAGTTCGTCGAGGATCGACGCGACGCAGGCGCCCATCAGCACGTTCGCGACGTCGAACACGATCTCGTCCGGCGTCGCCATCCCGCCGTACACGCCGTCGCCGAAGGTACGGTCGACGACCGACATGAGCCGCGCGACACCCGCCGTGCGGCACAGCACGATCGCCTCGCCCTTGATGTCGGAACGGAAGCCCTGGCGCACGGCAGTCACGTTGTCGTGGATGCCCGTCATCTCGCGCAGCGCGTCGCCCGCGTCGGCCGCTTTCACGACGCGCACGCGCGGCACCGACAGCTCGATGAAATGCCCGAGCAACAACGCAAGCCGCGCGGCGGCGCGGCCCATTGCAAGGTTGGCGATTTCCTGCAACGCGTCGCGTTGCTCCGCCGTGAACACCGATTCAGGCATACAACCCATACTCCTTGAGAATGGGCAGCAATGCCTCCGACGTCACGGGCTTGGCAACGAATGCGATCGCGCCCAATTCACGCACGCGTGCTTGCGCCTGCGGCTGGATATCGGCGGATACCACGATCACGAACGTGTTCAGATCTTCGTGGCGCAGTGTTTCCAGGACCTGATATCCGCTCATGTCGGGCATCGTCAGGTCCAGAAACATCACGGAAGCTTTGCCGTCACGATAGAGCGCCAAGGCCTCGCGACCATTCGCTGCATACGCGACGTCAACGTCCCAGTCTCCCGGCAGCGCCTTTGTCAGAAGTTTGCGAGCGAGCAGCGAATCGTCGGCAATTACAATCGGCAAAGGCATGGGGCGATGCGGTATACGGAATGGTCTCTCTCGCGTTAACGACCGCGCGGCGCTCTTCTTTAGTGCCTTGCGTTTCGGGCGCGGCCAACCGCCTTGCGACCAGGCACGGGCGCCGCGACGCAGGTGCGCGCGACGCACCGCGCGGCAATCGCCGACGGGCGCATGTATCTGTCATAGGGAAAGCAAGGCGCGATTCTCGGAGTAAACCGGAGGCGATGCAACTCGCCATTTTCACCATTTCGAACAGAATCGGTCCGATCGCGCGTGATTCCGAAAACAGCCGCGACCATTTTCGAGATAAGCACGCAAAATTTTTCCTTGTGTACGTTTGCGCTGCCGGATTCGTCGCGTTTTCAATCTGACGGTTTACCTCTGTCATATACGACAGGTTTGCGCCCGTACGGCACCGCACGGCGGGCCACCGCAACTCGTTTATGATGGCAGACACCTCTGCCTCACCCGCTTTCCTCGATGACGTCCGAACGGCCTGCCGACTCCCGCGCCCCCGCCCCTTCTCCCGCCGACGACTGGCAGGATGACGGCAGCTACGCGTCCGGCGCACCCGAGCACGATTTCGCGGTGCGCCGCGTGACGCTGATCGTGCTGCTCGTCGCGGCGATCGTGCTGCCGTGCATCTACGTGGTGGTGATGGCGTACAACGACCTGAAGGCGCGCGAGGCCGCCGCGAGCGACGTGACGATGCGCACGGTGCGGGTCGCCGAGGAACACGCGCTCAAGGTATTCGACCTGAGCGAAACGCTCGATGCGCGCATCGTCGACCTCGTGCAGGACATGGACGACGCGACCGTGCGCAGCAAGGAGTCCGACATCCATGAAGCGCTGAACACGATCGGCGGCGGCTATCCGCAGGTGGCCGCCGTGTCGATCTTCGGCGCGAGCGGGATGCTGCTCGCCAACAGTCTCTACTATCCGGCGCCATACGCGTCGATCGCGAACCGCGACGATTTCGCCGGCATCCGCGACGGCAAGGTCATCGAACACATCTCGCGGCTGATGATGGGGCCGCTCAAGCTCGAGAACATTCCCGTCTTCAACACGGGCGTCGCGCGACGCCATAGCGACGGTTCGTTCGCCGGCATGGTGTCGATCGCGCTGAAGTCGTCGTATTTCAATGCGTTCTACCGCGACCTGCTCGGCGGCGCGAGCACGCCGATGACGATGGCGCTCGCGCGCTCGGACGGCGCGGTGATCGCGTCGTATCCGCCGCCGCCGTCGCTCGCGCACACCGATCGCTCGGTCACGTTCGGCAACCCGCGCAACGATCCGCGCGCGGGCGTGGTGCGCGTGGGCCACGACGGCGCGAGCAGCGAGATCGTCGCGTATCGCCAGGTCGGCAGCTATCCCGTCTACGTGACCTGCGCGTACCGCACGTCGGCGATCTGGCATGAATGGTACGAACACCTGAGCGTGCTGTTCATCTCGATGTTCGCGCCGTCGGTCGCGCTGTGGTCCGTGATCTGGCTGTCGCTCAAGCGGCTGAAGGCGGAAGAGGAAGCGTGGGACCGCTGGCAGGCCGAAGCGTCGATGCGGCGCTCGATCGAATCGGCGTACCGGCAGTCGCGCAAGATGCAGGCGCTCGGCAATCTCGTCGGCAGCGTCGCGCACGACTTCAACAACCTGTTGATGATCATCTCGAGCAACGTGCAGATCGCGCGGCGACGCGGGGTCCAGCATCTCGACAAGGAGCTCGGCGCGATCGAGCGCGCGCTGAAGAACGGCCAGTCGCTCACGCGCCAGCTGCTCGGCGTCGCGCGCAAGCAGCCGCTGCACAACGAGACGATCGACATCGGGCAATGGCTCGGCACGTGCCGCGAACTGCTGAAGACGTCGCTCGGGTCGAAGTCGTCGCTGGTCGTCGCGATCGAGCCGGGCGTCTGGCCGATTCGCGTCGATGTCGCGGAGCTCGAGCTCGCGGTGATCAACCTCGCGGTCAACGCGCGCGATGCGATGGCAACCGGCGGACGCTTCACGGTCGGCGCACGCAACGTCACGCTGCGCCGCGAGGACGGCTTCCCGCTGACCGGCGACTTCGTGCAGATCTCGCTCGACGACACGGGTTCGGGCATGGCGCCCGACGTGCTCGCCCGTGCGTTCGAACCGCTGTTCACGACGAAGGCGCAGGGGATGGGGACGGGGCTCGGCCTGCCGCAGGTATTCGCGTTCTGCGAACGCTCGGGCGGCCTCGCGACGATCGACAGCGCGGTCGGCGCGGGGACGTCGGTGCGTCTGTACCTGCCGCGCGCGCGGGCCGAGGACGTCGTCGCGCGGCCGGCAGCCGTCGCGCACGAGGGGGGCAACGGCGCGCTCGCCGGTCTGCACGTGCTGCTGGTCGAGGACAACGACGAAGTCGCGGCCGGCACGGAAGCGCTGCTGTCGCTGCTCGGTCATCGCGTGACCTATGCGCCCACCGCCGACGATGCGTTGCGCCTGATCGAGGGCACCGCAGCGAACGACGCGTTCGATCTCGTGATTTCGGATATCCACATGCCAGGCCGCCTGAACGGCATCGACCTGGCAGAAGCGGTCGAAAAGCGGCCGGGGAAGCTGCCCGTGATTCTCGTCACGGGTTATGCGGAGGAGCTCGACCGTACGCGCACCGTCAACGTCCGCGTGCTGTCGAAGCCGTTCGACATCGCGCTGCTCGACGAGATCCTGCTGGGCATCCGCGAAGCGCGCGACGCACGACACGCCGGCGCGTGATCCGCTCTTGGTTGGGGGGGCGGCGCCGCCGCGACGGCGTGAGCACGCGCGGCGGCGATCAGGCCAACGAGGTCAGGCCGATTTCAGCAGGCGCACCCAGCTCGCGTAGCGATCGACGAAGCCCTGCAGGAACTTGCGGGTGTCCTCGCTGACGATCTGCCCCTGGTCGTCGATGCGCGCCGGGTCGTGCTTGATGAACATCTCGGGCTGACCGAGCGTCTTCACGTCGAGGTACGCGAGCACGTTGCGCAGGTGCTGCTGCGCGAGCGCGGTACCCACCGCGCCCGGCGACGTGCCGAGCACCGCGCCCGGCTTGCCCGACCACGAGTTGGAACCCCACGGGCGCGAGCCCCAGTCAAGCGCATTCTTCAGGACGCCGGGAATCGACCGGTTGTACTCGGGCGTGACGAACAGCAGCGCGTCGGCGGCTTCGATCGACTGCTTGAAGCGTTTCGCGACTTCCGGGAAATCCGCGTCGTAGTCCTGGCTGTACAGCGGCAGCTCGCCGATCTCGACGAACTCGAACGAAAAATCGGCGGGGGCGAGCGAGATCACGGCGTGCGCGAGCGCGCGGTTGGTCGAAGCGCGACGCAGGCTGCCGACGACGACCGCAATACGATAGGACATGACATTCTCCTTCCGGTGAGTGAGGAATCGGATCGATTGCTTCCGAATGGGCGACAAAGGTCTGTTTATAGGCAAGCCAGCCCGCGAGCCGTCCCACGGGGCCGTCCGGCCGACTTTCCACAAGGTTTTCCACAGAAATTGTGGATAACTCGACCGTTATGTTCTGACGTTACAGATTGCCCGACGCGCATCGCCGGCGACGCGCGAGACGGGGTTCGGCAAGCATAGCGCAGCGCGGCAGCCGGTTCCGTGAATTCGTGACGGAACATTGCGTTGCAGGCGAAGACCGCGCCCAGTAAGCTGCACGCACCGCGATGCGTCCGCTCCGTGACGCACGCGCGATCGCTTCGAGACACCGCCATTCACTCATGCTGTCCGCACACGACGACCCCGCCTATCTCGCGCAACTGCGGCACGACCTGCTGCGCTTCGCTCGACTCCAGCTCCGCGATGCCGACGCAGCCGAAGACGCCGTGCAGGAAGCGCTGGCTGCCGCGTGGTCGCATGCCGGCGAGTTCGCCGGGCTGTCGGCCCACAAAACCTGGGTGTTCGGCATCCTGCGCAACAAGCTGATCGACGTGCTGCGCGCACGGCAGCGGATGGTGAGCCTGACCGCGCTCGATGCCGAGCTCGACGGCGAATCGATCCTCGATCGCGAATTGTTCAAGGACAATGGACACTGGGCCGCGCATGCGAAACCGCGACCGTGGCCGAAGCCCGACACGCTGTTGCAGCAACAGCAGTTCTGGACGCTGTTCCAGGTCTGCCTCGACCATCTGCCGGAGCAGATCGGACGCGTGTTCATGATGCGCGAATTCCTCGATGTCGAGATCGCGGACATCTGCAACGAATTGACGTTGACGACGAATCATTGCAGCGTGCTGCTGTACCGGGCGCGCACGCGCCTGCGAACCTGCCTGAGCGAAAAAGGACTGACGACCGAAGATGCTGCCGGGGAAATGTACTGACGTGACACGCCTGCTGTCGGATGCGCTCGATCGGCATCTGACGCTGCACGAGCGCCTGCAGGTGCGCGTGCATCTGCCGACCTGCAGCGGATGCCGCGCCTATCGCGGGCAGATCTCGCTGTTGCGGATGGCCGCGAAGGCGGCGGCGGGGCGGGAGCCGGACGATGATGATGGGTCGTCTTCCGGTAAAGGCTAGACGCCGCGGTGGCGACATATCGTTCCGGGGACGGCTGGCGGCGCGTGCGGCCTGACGGTCGTGTCGGTCTGGATTGCCGTTACGTTTACGTGTGCAGGGCTGAGTCAGGCCGCGTTGATGCAATAAGAAAAATACGCCGGACAAGAATTATTCGAACAGCGCCTTCACCGACTCGGGCGGACGACCGATAGCCGCCTTGCCGCGGTACACGACGATGGGGCGTTGCAGCAGGATCGGATGAGCGACGATCGCCGCGTAGGCTTCAGCGTCGGTCAGGTCCGCGCGGGCAAGGTTCAGCGTCTGGTACGGCTCCTCGCCGTCGCGCAGCATGTCGCGAACCGGGCGGCCGAGTTGCCGATGCAGCGTTTCCAGGTCCTCGACTGTCGGCGGCGTCTTCAGATACTCGACGACGTTCAGCGGCACGCCGGCCGTATTCAGCGACTCGACCAACGCAAGCGTCTCGCGGGACTTCGAGCATCGGGGGTTGTGGTAGATCGTGATCATCATTCAAGCCTGGATGGTGGAGCCCTGTATTGTAGCCAGTCTGCATGGGAGGCTCGGCGGGTGGGGCAGCTGAGATCGTGTGGCCTTCCTCGTGGCAGTCGGTCGCTGGCGCGGTTCGGTTTAGTGATGCGCCGTGATCGCGAGAGGGTGAGTGTTTGATGTCGTGAGACACACCTCAGCGAGTGGTTGTTTATGCGCATAAAGTGCGGGCAGGCAACGGCTTCATGGAGACTAGAGAGCGGCGGTTAGCCCGCCTGATGTCTCGTGAGGGCTGTCTCGGGCGGCAAAAAGAGCGCGGGGATCGCGGGACACTTCGGGTCGCTTATGCGCATAAAGCCTGCGAGGTGAGGTGCGGCTCCAGGCATTGACGTATGTCGACAGGGATACGGCACCGGACGACGGTCGTATCGATAGGCTATCGTCCCAACATCATTGCGCGCCTGACGTAGGCCAGGTCTCTGCCTTCCCCTCCATCGTAGGTCATCGTTGCGTCCGGTTTATGCGCATAAACGCTGCGGGCAAACGGAACGTTGCCTCGATGCATACACGTTCAACGACGTGCCTCGGGGCCGTGCATCTGACTCCGGCCAGCAGAACACACTTCTCTGTGGCGAATCCCGAGCGCTCCAGCCACGAAGTCGATCACCCCGACCGCCGCGGACTTTATGCGCACAAACTTCCGGCTCGCCGGCCACTCGCCGCGTCCAGCGAGAGGGCAGCACACCGAGACATCGCCGCGACGAACCGCCCCGGCGTTGGAGCACAAGAGATCCACCATCGAGCACTGCATCGACCGCTCTACATCAGTCTCGCCATCTCCTACACGCCGTCCTAACCGGCAATCCAATTTCCATCACGCCGTTTATGCGCATAAACCGATAGTCCGAATGGCCAACGCGTAGTTGTTGAACGACAATTTCATTGAAATTCAAATATCGTCCTGTAGAATTCCAACGACCAAAACAGGAGTGAAAATTGGCCGCGGAAATCATTGCAGTCACTCAACAAAAAGGTGGCGTCGGCAAAAGCACGATTGCCATGCATCTCGGCGCCGCGTTCCATGAAAAAGGGAAGCGCGTCCTCGTCATCGACGCAGACCGTCAAAACACGCTGGTTCACTGGTCGAGCGCATCCGGCGACAGCGACAACGGCATCCCGTTTCCGGTCGTCAATCTTGCCGAAGCCGACGGCCAGATCCATCGCGAGATCAAGAAGTTCATCAACGACTACGACATCATCGTCGTGGACTGCCCGCCGTCGATCACCGAGAAAGTGTCCGGCGTCGTCCTGCTGGCCGCCTCGATTGCCGTGATCCCGACATCGTCGTCGCCGGCCGATTACTGGTCGAGCGTCGGGCTGGTCAAACTGATTCAGCAGGCGCAGGTGATGAACGAAGACCTCCGCGCGGTCTTCCTGCTGAACAAGACCGAAGAGAAGCGCATGCTGACCCGCGAGCTCAAGCGTGCACTCGAAGAACTCGGCTTCCCGCTGCTGAAGACGCAGATCCCGACTCGGGAAGCGTACAAGCAGGCGATGGCGCTCGGTCAGACCGTGCTGCAAATGAACGATCGCGGCGGCAAGCTGGCCGCCGCCGAAATTCGCGCATGTGCCGACGAAATCGTCGCCATGCTGCCCTGACTTTATGCGCATAAAGGAGTCACATGAAACCCTCCCAATTCGCCAAAGGATTCCAAGCGCGCCCGGATATCACGACGAGCGAGAAGCGCACCGCGCTTGATCGGCTCAATGCGATCGACGGCATCGTCAAGTCCGAGACGCCGACCCCGGTGCCGACCAAATCCGCGAAGAAGGACATCGCACCGCCGCCTGCTCCGGCATTCGCGATCGATCCGTCCATCGACGAATCGCCGCAATACCGCGCGTGGCGCCTCGAGAATCGCTATGCGCCCGGGCAGGTGATCGAACTGCCGCTGAAGGCCATCAAGCACAGCCCGTTCAACCCGCGGCACTTCTATCTGAAATCGTCGATTGCCGAACTCGCGGTCAACCTTGCGAAGCAGGGGCAGCAGCAGGCGATCCACGTGATTCCGGATTACGACAATCCGGGCACGTATTTCGTCAGCGATGGTGGCCGCCGCGTGCGGGCGCTGAAGGAAGCGAACAAGGAGTCGGTCAAGGCGATCGTGATCGACGTGCCGATCGGCATCCAGAGCTACAAGCTCGGCTACGACCTCAACGTTCAGCGCGATTCGCAGACGGTGTTCGACAACGCGGTCGTGTGGCGCCGCTTCCTCGACGACAAGCATTTCCAGAGCCAGAAGGAGCTCTCCGAGCATCTCGGCCTCGACGAGTCGACGGTGGCCGTCGCGCTGTCGATCGGCAAGTTGCCGGAAGCGATCATGCAGGAAATGGTCGCGCGTCCCGATCGCTTCGGGTCGAACATGGCGTATCAGGTCGGTCGCTATCACAATGCGCGCGGCACCGAGGCCACGCTGCGACTGATCAACAAGATCGTGTCGGACGATCTCAGCACACGCCAGGTGTCGGACATCGTCAAGGGCCGCGTCGCGGCACAGGAGACGCCGAAGGCCGCGGGCCGTCAGCGCTATGCGCAGCGTCTCGAGATCAAGCTTGGCGGCAAGTCGGTCGGCGACCTGAAGTCGTATGGCGAAGACCGCATCGAACTGCGCCTGCGTGGCCTCCCGAAGGACAAGCGCGACGCGATCCTCGAGCAGCTCGAGCGAATGCTGTTGTCGGAGTAAGGGAAACGGCCGGCAAGGCCTGGTGAGGCCGCCGGCCCTGCCCGATCAGGGGTGGGGACCGGCGGTGGCCCGTCAGCGGGCCTGAGCGGGCCTCAAGCGGCCCGCGACTGGTTCAGCGTGAACGACAGCAGGTCACCGTCCGTCGGCTCGCCCCAGGTCTTCTGGGCCAGCCAGTCGAAAAAGGCCGTCTCGGCCAGCTTGGAATCGAGGCCGCGCTTGCGCCAGTCGTCGCGCAGATGCGAGCCCATCGTCGGCAACGCCTCCGACTCGAACGACTCGCGCGCCACTTCGCGCTCCGCGTCGCCCTGCTCTTCGTACAGCACCTTCGCTTCCTTGCGGCGGAACGCTGCGAACTCGCTCAGCAAGCGCGCCTTCAGATCGTCCGGCTGCGCAGCCGCAACCTTCGCGGAAGGCGTGCCGGCCGGCAGCGCGTCGACCGACTCCACCGGCGGCGCATAACCCTTCTTCAGCGCGTCCTTGAACAGCGCCGGCGCGCTCCGCACCGGCGGCAGCGTCGTGCTGCGCATCCGCTGCTCGGTCATCTGCAGCGCGGCACGAATCCGGTTTTCCTCGCTGTCCGCATAGAGCGTCTGCGCTTCCTTCAACGGGATTCCCAGCTTCACCATCCGGTCGACCAGCGTGCTGTCGAACACGTTCGGGTGTTCGTCGAGCGCGAGCATCGGCTGCTTGCGCTCGGTCACGCGGAACTGGATCTCGGCCACCCGACGCCCTTCGCGGTGCTCGATCAGCTCGACGAAGATGTTGGTGACCGCGTTGACTTCCGCGATCGCGGGACGCAGGTAGTCGCGCTTGAAGTACTTGTACTCGCGCTTCGCTTCGTCGCCGGCTTCCGTGTCGGGCGTGCCCGACAGGATCGGCCGCCACCATTCCCACGGCTCGCGCATCGTCAGGTGGCTCGGGTTCGTCAGGTAGCGCACGCAGATCTCGTACAGCGCGAGACCGGCGCTGCTGCGCAGCTGGCTCTGGAACTGCAGGCTCAGCCGCGCATACTGGACCGGGTCGAGCAGCTTCTTCTTGATCTTCGGCGCGAACGAGAATTCGACCCACACGCGGCGGGTGGTCGGGTCCTCGAGAATTTCCGCATCGGCGATCAGCGTGGAGATCCCCCACTTGCGGCCCGGCTTCTGGCTCGACGTCCCCGTGCTCCATTCGACCTGCACCGACACCATGCGGCGCAGGTGTTCCTTCACCAATGCGGTGTCGTTCGAATCGAAAGCGGAGTTCGCGACGATGTCCGACAGCAGCGCGCGATATGTATCGCCCGAGTCGTCGGCCTGCTGCGCGACGGCCAGCAGGACATTGAACAGCTTGCGAGTGAGGAGCGTGATCTTGCCGCTCTTCGGCTGAATGGCGATCGCCTCGACGGCCTTTCGCAATTCGGCTGAACTGGCACTCACCACATCCACATCGGTTTTCTTGGCGCGCTTCGTCGTGGCCATACGTCGGGTCGGAGGAGAAGTTTCCCGGAAGGATAGCGCCTGCGGTGATGTGCGTCCAGAACGACATGCTCACCATAGCCGGTGAAGCGTGCCGGCAAAACGGCACTCACCCGAACAGCTCCCGAAAACGCTCACCGGTCCGCCAGTGCGGCGTTCCGGACTCTTCCAGACGTGCCGCGGCATGCGCCGATTCACAGAATTTCACCTGTGCGCGACACGTGCGAAATTGGCTCCCGTATCGGCTCACCTTTCGATTTGTCGTAATTTTGCGACTGCGCAGACGTGAGTTCGACACAGGGCCGCGATTGCACCTCACCGCACCTTTTCCGACTGTGCCGATCGGCCTGTATGCATGTACAGGCGCGGGTCGCCGAGATATCGATCTGGCTTCGACACATGGAAAAGCGCGGTCGAAACCGGCATGCGCGGCCCGATCAGTGCCTATTTGGCCGGGCCGGGCGCGCATTGTACAGCGCGCAGATCGTATCCGGTCCCGAAAATACTCACCTCAAGCACAGCATGTTGATTCATCCGGGTGCCGACGAAGGCCCGACACACGGGCGACCGGCTGCCAATGACTCCCGAAAACACTCACCTCAACGAAAAAATGCGGCACAGCAACGGGTACGGAAATGGCTCCCGAAAAATCTCACCGTAACCGCCGCGGTATCAAAAATCCCAATCTCTTCCGATACTTATGCACAAAAGGCATTTGGCTGTGCATCGCCAGGAGCCCCCGAAAAGCCTCACCTTTCGACGGGTATCCTTCATACGACAACCGTATGTCGCCCCCCGAAAACTCTCACCTGTGCCAAAAAGTGGCACAGCAAAAACGAGATTTCTTCCAGTCCTGGCGGGCTTTTCGACGAATTCCGCCCCTCACAGGTCCCGAAAAACCTCACCTTTGACCATTTTTTCAGCAAATACGTCTCCCGGAAAACCTCACCTGTAAGCCAAGTCGGAGCCTGTGATCCATGCCCCGAAAAAGCTCACCTTAAGGCGAACGGGGCAGGAAAACCCGGATTTCCCTCCCGAAAAGTCTCACCTTTGGGGCATCACAGGCCCAGGAGAGCACTTTTGCTGTGCAAAATGGCGTCCACTTCCCGCAAATCCTCACGGCAAATTTCCGTGGAGTCCCGTGGAACCTCACCTTTCGCCAAATTTGCCCAAAAGATGGGCAGAATCGGGGCGCGAAGCAGGTCCTGCAAATTCTCACCTATGTCTGCACAGGCAGAAAACTGTGAAGTCAGGCACAGCGCGGCTTCTACGGCTGTGTGGCCCCGAAAACCCTCACCTTCAGGAAAACGTGTGTTTTACTGTGATCCCGAATCCGCTCACGACCCTTCCTGCAACGGCTCACGCAGCTCCCTGAACCCCATCACGTCAGCTCCCGCAGAAGATCACCTTGGCTCCCGTAAAACTTCACCTTGTCGGCCGGAGAGCCTTGCAGCATAAGGCTGTGCCGTGGCGTTAACGTTTTTAACTAAGGGTTCAAGGGTGTTTACTTCTAATACTCTCAAGACATCGGGCTGACGAGTTTTCCACAGACACCTCAACCCCAGAACACCCACGGGCGAACAGCTCCGCTGTCATGTGAAACAAAGGCCAAAATTCCGGGTCCGCTGAAAAATGCTTATGCGACAAGGACTTGAATAACTTTCTTCGCTTTGTTTCACGGAATTCCGGCTCACCTTCGGCAAGATTGGCTCCCTGATCCGATTTCTGTGCAAAACGACGTAAATTCACAACGGACCCTCGAAACAGGTATCAAGTAATACGTATTTCGTTATGATTGCCACAATTCATTGTCTGTGAGCGTGGTCATGACCCTGGACGAAATGCGTCAAGTCATTCGGGAAGAACTGGAATCGCTGCGTGCAAGCGGTGCGCGGCGCCAGGAATTGTCGCTGCACGCATGCAAGCGGCTGTTTTTCGATCTCGGCATTCGGCCGTCGGCCGCCAACGTCCGCGATCTTACCCAGACCGGCAGCGCCAGCGACATCCCGAAAGACATCGACCATTTCTGGGAACGCATCCGTTCCGCCTCCAAGATCCGGCTCGACGGCGCGGCGATCCCGAAAGCCGTCGAGGAAAAAGCCGGCGCGTTGCTCGGCGCACTCTATGAAGAGGCATTGAAAGCGGCGCGCGACAGCCTCGACGCCGACCGCGAACAGGTTCGCGCCGACATGGCCGACGCCGAACAGCGCTTGCGCGACGCGACCATCCGCCAGGAAACGCTTGAAGGTGCGCTCGCGCGCGGGGAAGCGAGAAACGAGCAATTGCAGGCGCGGGTGACCGAACTCGAAATTCAGCTCGCGTCGCAAACGACCCACGGTTCGGCAAGCGAAGCAACCTTGCTCACCACAGTCGCCCGACTCGAAAAGGAGTTGGCCGCGGCCGCCGGCCGCATCGATGCCGAACAGGCGCAGAACGCTGCGCTGCGTGACCGCATCGATGCTTTGCAAGCCGAATTGCAACAGCGCACCGAGCACTACGCGCAGCAAATCAAGGATGCGGTGGCGGAAGCCGAACGCCGCGTCAAGCCGATGCTGGTCGAACTGGACTCATTGCGCAGCATGGCGTCGACCTACCAGAGCGGGTTGCGCGACGTTCAGCGCAAGGAATTCGATTTCCTGCAGCAGTTGAGTTCTGCCAAGGCGCGTGCTGATCGGCTCGAGGAACAGTTGCGCAGCCAGAGCGACGAACTGGAACGCGCCACGCGCGACGTGAATTCGTTGCGCGCGAACCGCGGGATGAATCCGGAAATCGCCGCGCTGCTGCGGCGCCTGGCCGATGCCGGACAACTGGACGCGGACGCGTATGCCGCAATCGGCACCTCGCTGGATCAGGAGATTCCGGCCCCGGCGCGGTGCCCGCATTGCGACGGCGAACCGGAGCTGTCACATGGCGACGAGGGTTTTGAAGTCGCGTGCCCTGAGTGCGAGCACGCTTCGGGCGCGTGGCCGTCCCGCTTCGAAGCCGTCGCCCGTTTTGCGCAAACCTGACCGGGAAGCCGGCGATGCGCACAGGTGAGATGATCCGGGAAGCTTGAGGTGAGGTTTTTCGGGAGCTGTGAAACGGTGAGGCTGCGCCACGCAAGGCTGCTCACGGATCGCGTCGCGCGAGCAGCCGTTTCCTGATCAGTGAGTTTCGTCGCGGTCGGACGCGTCACCGTTGCTGTCGGCCAGCCCGTCGCGCCAGTTTTTCCACGCGCGATGCAGGCGATTCGACGAGATCGGCCGCATGAAGCCCAGCCATTTGCCGACCCGCTCGGGCGGCACGTCATGCTCGAACAGTTCCGCCGCGTAGGTATTGCGCAAGGTTTGCGGGCTGGTGCGTGCAGTGCGCGACGACGTGAGCCCGGCCGATTCGACGATCGCGTCGATCGCGCGCAGCATCGTCGCCTTGTGCATCGGCCGTCCGGCGTGCGACGCGGGGAAGACGAGCTCCCCCGGAATCTCCTGGCGTTTGCGTTCGGTGAGCCAGGCTTCCAGCAACGCGATCGCGAATGAGGCCAGATGAGTTTCGCGTGCGTAATCCGGATGCGTCGATTCGATCCGCAGCGACGTGTTGCTCGTATTGATGCAACTAATCGTAAGCGCGCGCGCTTCGCCGGTTTTGATGCCGGCGCCGAGAAATGCAGCGACGAGTGCGCGGTCGCGACGCTCCTTCCAGTACGCGGAACCCGACACGCCGATCGGCGAAAACAGATACGCGAGCAACGTCGCGCGTTCCGCCGGCGTGAGGAAGCCGGTCGGTTCGTTGTCGCGGGCCTTGCGCCAAGTCGCTTCGCCATCCTGAGCAATGAAGCGGGCCGGATTGGTCGATGCATATTCGGTGCGGCGAATATGATCGAGCACGCGCTCGATCAGCCGCAGATAGCGCATTCGCTGCGTTTTCTTGATCGGCAACTCGCCGACGAAGTTCGCGATGGTCGGTGTATCGACCGTCGCCAGGTTCTTTTGATGCGCGCGCATCCATGCGAGAAACGCGCCCCATTGCGCGCGATAGACATCGGCCGACGAGCGGCGATAGTCCTGCATTGCCAGCCATGCGTCGAACGCGGCTTCGGGCGAAAGAACCCAGTCGGACGCATCGCGGTCGAACAGGTCCTTTTCTTCCGGTGGGGCGGCGGTGTCGGGAGAGGCGGGAAGGGACATGGTATTAATTCCGTTAGTTGCGTATATGGTAGCCCTTTCCGCAACGTCTCGGGCAGCAAAAGGGTGAAGCGGCCGCCCTGCGCGGCGGCCGCGGTTGAGCCGTCAGTCGCCCCACGCCTTGGACGGGCGGAGAGGGCGCGACGGACGCACGGTATCGTGTGTCGTTGCCGCGGCTTCGTACGCGAGAACGGCGAATGAAAAGACCGCGGGCAGCGCGTTCGAGCGCCCGAAGTCGATTGGATCGTCGGTCTCGGGAAACGTCATGTCCGACGGCCGTTCGAACAGTTGACGCATGCCGGCGTCGTGCCGGCTCGCAAAGCCGAGATCGGCGAGCGCCTCGGCTTCGATCGCGTGCAGCAGGCGCCACGTCAGCGGCACGCGCTGACGGATGTACCGCCCGGCGATATGGCGAACGATCAATTCGAGGTCATGCGCGGCAGCCTTGAAGCTGAGCGCGGCCAAATCTTGTTCTTCTGTCATTGCAGGCTCCTGTCGACCGGAGCGGGCGCCTCGGTGCGCCGGCTCCGGCCCATGCATGGCGGAATGTCCGTATACTGTACAAACATACAGTACTTTCCGCAACTGGCCTGCAACTGACCTTTTGGCCGACTACCCGCGCCGTCAGCGATGGATCACGATCAACAAGGCCCGTGCTTCGGCCTTGCCGGGATTGCGGATTGCATGCGGCTCATCGGCCGGGTAACGCGCGGTGTCACCCGCCTTCAGGCGTCGGCTCGCCGCGGCGGCCTCGATTTCCATCGCGCCCTGCAGCACGGTGAGGTGCTCGCGCGTGCCCGGTTCGTGCGCGTTCGATACCAGGGCGCCGCCGCCCGGCAGCGTCAGTTCGTACCACTCGAACTTGCCGGCGAGGTCGATCGGGCCCCATACGCGCAACTGGTACCGGCCGTCGTGGCCGGCGAGCGTCGGAATGTCGTGCGGGCCGTCCACGCGGATCGTCTCGGGCGCCTTCGGCTGCGAGAACAATTCGTCGAGCGTGATGCCGAGCGCGTTCGTCAGCCGCCATGCCACGGCGATGGTCGGGTTGGCCTTGTCGCGTTCGATTTCGGAGAGCATCGATTTCGATACGCCGGCTGCGCGCGACAGGTCATCGAGCGTCAGCTTGCGCTCGTTGCGCAGGCGCTGAATCTGCTCGCCCACACGCGGCGGGGTCGCGGCCGGCGGCTGCGGGGCGGCGTCGGCGGCCGGGCGCCGCGATCCGGAGGAACTTGCCATTTGGATTCCGTTCGCTTAGAGTTGTTCGATATTTCGAATTCTAGTTCGGAATATCGGATAAATGCGGTCAACCGAACGACCGACTATAACAGTAGCAGGCCGTTGCGCCGCCACGAGCGGTGCGCTGCGGAATGCGAAACCCTGTCAGGAGCTTTGCGATGCGTGATGCCTTTCTCGCCCAGGTGCGCGGGACGCTCGACCAGATCCGCGCGGACGGTTTTTACAAGACCGAGCGCGAGATCGCGAGTCCCCAGGCGGCAGCCGTGCGGCTCGCCGGCGGTGCCGGCGTGCTCAATTTCTGCGCGAACAACTATCTGGGTCTGGCGAACGATCCGCGCCTGATCGACGCGGCGAAGGCCGGCCTCGACCAGGACGGCTTCGGCATGGCATCGGTGCGCTTCATCTGCGGCACGCAAACCGTCCACAAGCAACTGGAAAGCGCGCTGGCCACGTTTCTCGGCACCGAGGACAGCATCCTCTATTCGAGCTGCTTCGACGCGAACGGCGGGCTGTTCGAAACATTGCTCGACGAGAACGACGCGGTGATCAGCGACGAACTGAATCACGCGAGCATCATCGACGGCATTCGCCTGTGCAAGGCGAAGCGTTTTCGCTACAAGAACAACGATCTGTCCGACCTCGAGGCGAAGCTCAAGGAAGCCGACGCCGCTGGCGCGCGCCACAAGCTGATCGCGACCGACGGCGTGTTTTCGATGGACGGCATCATCGCCGACCTCAAAGGCATCTGCGATCTCGCCGATCGCTACGGCGCGCTCGTGATGGTCGACGATTCGCATGCGGTCGGCTTCATCGGCACGCACGGCCGCGGCACACCCGAGCACTGCGGCGTCGAAGGTCGCGTGGACATCATCACGGGCACGCTCGGCAAGGCGCTCGGGGGTGCCTCGGGCGGCTATGTCGCCGCACGTCGCGAGGTGATCGAGCTGCTGCGCCAGCGCTCGCGTCCGTATCTGTTCTCGAACACGCTCACGCCGAGCATCGCCGCGGCGTCGCTGAAGGTGCTGGAACTGCTCGGCAGCGACGAAGGCGCGAAGCTGCGCGAGCGCGTGCGCGAGAACGGCGCGCGGTTCCGCAAGCAGATGACCGAAGCCGGCTTCACGCTCGTGCCCGGCGCGCATCCGATCATCCCGGTGATGCTCGGCGACGCGCAGCTCGCGACGAACATGGCCGACAAGCTGCTCGGCGAAGGCGTCTACGTGATCGGCTTCTCGTTCCCCGTCGTGCCGCGCGGCCGTGCGCGCATCCGCACGCAGATGAGCGCCGCGCACTCGCCCGAACAGGTCGACCAGACGGTCGCCGCGTTCGTGCGCGTCGGCAAGTCGCTCGGCATCATCTGACGGAGGCGCGACCATGAAAGCACTGGCAAAGCTCGAACGCGGCCCCGGCCTCACGCTCACGCGCGTGAAGCGTCCCGAAGTCGGCCACAACGACGTGCTGATCAAGATCCGCCGCACGGCGATCTGCGGCACCGACATCCATATCTGGAAGTGGGACGACTGGGCGCAGAAGACGATTCCGGTGCCGATGCACGTCGGCCACGAATACGTCGGCGAGATCGTCGAGATGGGGCAGGAAGTGCGCGGCTTCGCGATCGGCGATCGTGTGTCCGGCGAAGGTCACATCACGTGCGGTTTCTGCCGAAACTGTCGCGCCGGGCGCCGGCATTTGTGCCGCAACACGGTGGGCGTCGGCGTGAACCGCGAAGGCGCGTTCGCCGAATACCTGGCGATTCCGGCGTTCAACGCGTTCAAGATTCCGCCGGAGATCTCCGACGATCTCGCGTCGATCTTCGATCCGTTCGGCAACGCGACGCATACGGCGCTGTCGTTCAACCTCGTCGGCGAAGACGTGCTGATCACCGGCGCGGGCCCGATCGGCATCATGGCCGTCGCGATCGCGAAGCACGTCGGCGCGCGCAACGTCGTCATCACCGACATCAACGACTATCGGCTGGAACTCGCACGCAAGATGGGCGCGACGCGCGCGGTCAACGTCGCGCGCGAGTCGCTGCGCGACGTGATGGCCGACCTGCACATGACCGAAGGCTTCGACGTCGGGCTCGAGATGTCAGGTGTGCCGAGCGCGTTCACGAGCCTGCTCGAGGCGATGAACCACGGCGGCAAGGTCGCGCTGCTCGGCATCCCGCCCGCGCAGACGGCGATCGACTGGAACCAGGTGATCTTCAAGGGGCTCGAGATCAAGGGCATCTATGGTCGCGAGATGTTCGAGACCTGGTACAAGATGGTCGCGATGCTGCAGAGCGGCCTCGACCTGTCGCCGATCATTACGCATCGTTTCGCGGCCGATGATTACGAGCAAGGCTTCGCCGCGATGCTGTCCGGCGAAAGCGGCAAGGTGATTCTCGACTGGACGGCCTGAGTCGAGTGAGTGTCGAGACGGGGCAGTGCGGCGCGATCGCCGCCTGCCCTGTTTTCGTTTGCACGCGCATCGTTGCGCGTCGGAACGCGTGATTCAGCGCTTGAGGTGAGATTATTCGGGAGCTGTGTGTGCGTGCCGAATCGCCGCGCGATCCCGCATCGGTGAATGGCGATTTCACGTCCGCTTCACCTGTCGGTAGCCACCTCGCTTCTTCTCGTCACGCCATTCGGCGCCTGCTTTTCCTTCTTCCACACACTTCCCTGCTTCGCCTGGCAGGCGGGCGTTTGCTTGCCGCCGTATGCGACATCGCGCCGAATCGGGACATCAACCGTGAGCTGCACACAGCGTTGCGCCTCACTGATAGGCGATGCGATCGACATCGATCGGCCTCGACCGGTGCGCAGGCCACCACTTGATCCGTTCACCATTCAATCAGCGCGAATCGAGCTGAAGACTCGTCAGGACGAGCAGACGCTTCAGGCACGATTCAACCTTCCCACCGGCAGGGCCTTTTCATCCAGGCATTGACGGCGGAGAACGATCGTTCTACCGTAAACCCCATGAACACACTTCTCGACTCCTCCGGCGAACCGGGCGTTCGCGACCGGCTGCTCGACGCGGCCGAAGCGCTGATCTACTCCGGCGGCATCCATGCGACCGGTGTCGACGCGATCGTCAAGCGATCCGGCGCGGCGCGAAAGAGCTTTTATTCGCATTTCGAATCGAAAGAAGCACTGGTGGTCGCCGCGCTCGAGCGGCGAGACGAGCGCTGGATGCGCTGGTTCGTCGACGGCACGCTGGCGCGCGGCAAGGCGCCGCGCGCGCAACTGCTCGGCATGTTCGATGTGCTGCGCGACTGGTTCGGGCAGCCCGACTTCCACGGTTGCGCATTCCTGAACGCGTCGGGCGAGATACCCGACGCCGACGATCCCGTGCGCGTCGTCGCCCGTATGCACAAGGCGCGCCTGCTGGCATTCGTGCGCGAGCGCCTCGACGCCTATGCCGACGAAACCGGCATCGAGCGCCGCGGGCTCGCGCGCCTCGCGCGTCAGTGGCTCGTATTGATCGACGGCGCGATCGGCGTGGCGCTCGTCAGTGGCGATGCAAACGCTGCACGCGATGCCCGCGCGACGGCTGAACTGCTGCTCGACACCGCCTCGCGGTAGCCGACGCAGCGAATCCGAACCGGCTGCGTGCGTTCGCGGCCAGAACCCTGAACAGGAGCTACCCATGTCCGCTTCCCCCGAAGTTCGTCCGCCCGTTCCGCCCTTCACGCTCGACACGGCGCGCCAGAAAGTGCGCGCCGCCGAGGACGCGTGGAACACGCGCGACCCGCAACGCGTGTCGCTCGCCTATACGCCGCAAAGCCGCTGGCGCAATCGCGCGGAATTCGTGACGGGCCGCGACGAGATCGTCGGGCTGCTGCAGCGGAAGTGGGCGCGCGAACTCGACTACCGGCTGATCAAGGAGCTGTGGGCGTTCGGCGGCAATCGCATCGCGGTGCGCTTTGCGTACGAGTGGCACGACGATGCGGGCAACTGGTTCCGTTCGTACGGCAACGAGAACTGGGAGTTCGACGAAAACGGCCTGATGGCGCATCGTCACGCGAGCATCAATGATCTGCCGATTCGCGAGGCGGACCGTCTTTATCATTGGCCGCTCGGCCGTCGTCCGGACGATCATCCGGGGCTGTCCGATCTCGGGCTGTGATGATGCGCGCACGCGTTCAACGGATCGGCGAACGCATCACCAAGCTTCAATGGTGAGGAAATTCGGGAGCCGCCCGCTGAAGGTGAGACTTTTCGGGACGAGGTGAAATGCCGCGTCGAACTGGGTGCATTGAACGGATCGACGCGACGTCGCAGGGGTAAAGCGGCGCAGATGTCGACGTGCAGCGGTGTGCTTTCCTGCGTGATGCATCTCACCGATCGCATCGAAGCGATCGTGCATTGCCGATCGGTGTGTGCGAGCGCGACGTGCAACTCACCGATCGAATCATCTTGCGACTTTCAACGAAAAATCGCGCAAGCAGTGCGCGCTGCGATAGGGCGTTGCTCACCGCTCGATGTTCACCGCCGCCGCATCGTCAAAGTCGGCACACGTGCGCAACCGCATCGTGTATCGCTCACCGCAGCCGATTCACGAAGGGCCGCCCGGCGCCAGCGCCGGGCACGACCCTCACCTCTCACCCCGCAATCCGCGCGGCGATCGCCTCGCCCACTTCCTGCGTGCCCGCATTGCCGCCGAGATCGCGGGTACGCGGCCCCGTGCGCAGCACGTCCTCGATCGCGGCGACGATCGCATCGTGCGCTTCGCGTTCGCGGCCCGTGCCGTTGCCGAGGAAGTCGAGCATCATCGCCGCCGACCAGATCATCGCGACCGGATTCGCGATGTATTGCCCCGCGATGTCGGGCGCGGAACCGTGCACGGGCTCGAATAGCGACGGGAACGTGCGGTCGGGGTTCAGGTTCGCCGACGGCGCGATGCCGATCGTGCCCGTACAGGCCGGCCCGAGATCCGACAGGATGTCGCCGAACAGGTTGGACGCGACGACGACGTCGAAGCGGTCCGGCTGCAGCACGAAGCGCGCGCACAGGATGTCGATGTGCTGCTTGTCGACCGCGATCTCCGGATAGCGTTCGGCCATCTCGGCCGCGCGCGCATCCCACCACGGCATGCTGATCGCGATGCCGTTGCTCTTGGTCGCGACGGTGACGCGCTTCGCGCGCCGCTGCGCGAGCTCGAACGCGAATTTCAGCACACGCTCGGTGCCGTGCCGCGTGAAGATCGACTGCTGCATCACGACTTCGCGCTCGGTGCCTTCGAACATCGTGCCGCCGACCGACGAATATTCGCCCTCGGTGTTCTCGCGCACGATCATGAAATCGATGTCGCCCGGGCGGCGGCCGGCGAGCGGCGACGGCACGCCGTCGAACAGGCGCGCGGGCCGCAGGTTGATGTACTGGTCGAATTCGCGGCGGAATTTCAGCAGCGAGCCCCACAGCGAAATGTGATCGGGCACCGTCGCCGGCCAGCCGACCGCGCCGAACAGGATCGCGTCCATGCCCGACAGTTGCGCCTTCCAGTCGTCCGGCATCATCGTGCCGTGCTGCGCGTAGTAGTCGCAGCTCGCCCAGTCGATCTCGACGAAGTCGAAGCGCACGCCGAAGCGCGCGGTCACGGCGGCGAGCGTGCGCAGGCCCTCGGGCATCACTTCGCGGCCGATGCCGTCGCCGGGGATCACGGCAATCCTGTAAGTCCTGTCGGTCATGCAAATCTCCTTGGCTGATTGGCCGGCTGCCGGAAAGGCAGGGGCCCGTCACGTCATTCTATTTGTTTCCATCTGGATTAAAATCGCTCAAAAGTTAATCGACTTTCCACGAATCGTGAATAAATCGCCGAACCTCGACGACCTGCGCGTGTTCAGCCTGGTCGTCCGCCTTGCGAGCTTCAGCGCGGCCGCCGAGCAGCTCGCCGTGTCGCCCGCGTACGTCAGCAAGCGCGTCGCGATGCTCGAGGCGCAGCTCGGCACGCGCCTGCTGCATCGCTCGACACGCCGCATGACGGTCACCGACGCCGGCGAACGCGTGTTCGCGCGCGCCGAAAAGATTCTCGACGACGTCGATCATCTCGTCGAGGACGTGTCGACCACGCGCACGGTGCCGCGCGGCACGCTGCGCATGTCGAGCAGCTTCGGCTTCGGCCGGCACGTCGTCGCGCCGGCGCTGCTCGACTTCAGCGCGCGCTATCCGCAGTTGAATGTGCGGCTCGATCTGTTCGACCGGCTCGTCGACGTGGCGGGCGAAGGCTACGACCTCGACGTGCGCATCGGCGACGAGATCGCCGATCACCTGATCGCGCGCCGCCTTGCCACGAACCATCGCGTGCTGTGCGCGTCGCCAGACTATCTCGCCCGACGCGGCACGCCGCGCTCGCTCGCCGATCTCACATCGCACGACTGTCTCGCGATCAAGGAGCGCGATCATCCGTTCGGCGTATGGCGGCTGAATGTGCGCGGGGAAACGGTCACGGTGAAGGTTGGCGGCGCGCTGTCGACGAACCATGGCGAGGTGGCCGTGCAATGGGCGCTGGCCGGACGCGGCATCGTGCTGCGCTCGATCTGGGAGGCCGGGCCGCTGATCGAACGCGGCGAACTGTGTCGCGTGCTGCCGGACGCGACCCAGCCCGCGAACATCTGGGCCGTGTACCCGGAACGCGTCGCGGCGTCGGCGAAGGTGCGCGTGTGCGTGGATTTTCTGGTGGAGACGCTGGCCGGCCTGAATGCCGCGGCGGGTGACGATACGGCCTGAAACCGGCTAAAGGTGAGCTTTTACGGGGGCGTGCGCAGGCATCGTCGACGATGCCTGCGGAGCGTCACGCCGCGTGTCGCGCGCCGAGCATCAGGTCGAGATTCTGCACGGCGGCGCCGGATGCCCCTTTGCCGAGATTGTCGAACACGGCGGACAGCAGCACCTGCCCGCCGTTCGCGTTGACGAACACGCCGAGCCGCAGATCATTGGTGCCGTTCAGCGCTTGCGGATCGAGATGCGTTGCCGCGCGTGCGTCCGCGAGCGGCATCACATCGACGTGACGGGCGTCCGCGTAGTGGTGCGCGAGACACGCATGCAGCCGCTCACCCGTCACGCCGGCCGGAAGCAGGCGCAGCTCGATCGGAATGGTGAGCACGATGCCTTGCCGATAGGCACCGTAGGCCGGCACGAAGAACGGGCGGTGCGCGAGCCCCGCATGCTGCCGGATCTCGGGCACGTGCTTGTGCGCGAGCGCGAGGCCGTAGACCTGCAGCGGCAACGCGCGTGCCGCGGCGTCGCCCGATTCGAATGCGTCGACGGCGGCTCTCCCGCCGCCCGAGTAACCGGACACCGCATGGATGCTCACCGGGTAGTCGCGCGGCAGCAGCCCGGCCTGCAGCAGCGGACGAAGCAGGCCGATCGCGCCGGTCGGGTAGCAGCCGGGATTGGTCACGCGCTTCGCATGCGCGATCTCGTGTGCGTGTCCGTCGGCCATCTCGGGAAAGCCGTAGACCCAGTCGGGTTGCGTGCGATGGGCCGAACTCGCGTCGATCACGCGTACCGCCGGGTTCCGGATGAAGCCGACCGCTTCGCGCGCGGCCGCATCGGGCAGGCACAGGATCGCGATATCGCACGCGTTGAGTGCATCGGCGCGCCGCGCCGCCTCCTTGCGTTCGGCGGCGGGAAGCGTGAGCAGCCGCACGTCGGTGCGGTCGCGCAGACGCGCGTGAATCTGCAACCCGGTCGTGCCCTGGTCGCCGTCGATGAAGACAGTGGGGAAGCTCATGATGGTCGTGCTCGTCGCGTTCGGTCGTCGGGGAAACCGTATCGTCCACCGAACGCCTAGAATAGGAAAAGTTGAATTTGCTGATCGTCTGATTCAGATTTCCTGAACGAGAGGAGTGTGATGCGCGAGATCAGTCTGGACCGTCTGCGTACGCTGGTCGCGATCGCGGACCAGGGTTCCTTCGTGGCGGCGGCGCAATGGCTTCATCTCGCGCCGCCGACCGTCAGCCTGCATGTCGCCGAGCTGGAAAGCCGCGTCGGCGCGCCGCTGCTGTCGCGCACGCGCGGCAACGTGCGCCCGTCGGTGATCGGTGAAGTGCTGGTGGAGCGGGCGCGGCGTCTGCTGGCGGAAGTCGAATCGACGCTGGACGACGTGCAGCGACAGGTGCAGGGGTTGACCGGGCGCGTGCGTCTCGGCGCGTCGACCGGCGCGATCGCGCATCTGCTGCCGCAGGCGGTGGCTGGACTGCGCGCGCAGCATCCGGATATCGACGTGCAGATCGCGGTGCTCACGTCGCAGGACACGCTGGCGCGCATTGCACAGGGCACGCTCGACGTCGGGCTGGTCGCGCTGCCGCAAGCGCCGGTCGCGGGGCTGTCGATCCGCTCGTGGCGCCGCGACCCGGTGATGGCTTTCCTGCCCGCGGACTGGCCGCTTCCGGCCCGTGTGACGCCGGCGTATCTGGCCGCGCGGCCGCTGATTCTCAACGATGCGACGACGCGCCTGTCGCGGCTCACGACCGAATGGTTCGCGCTCGGCGGCCACCGGCCCGTGCCGCGGATCGAACTCAACTACAACGATGCGATCAAGAGCCTGGTCGCCGCGGGGTACGGCGCGACGCTGCTGCCGCACGAGGCGGGCGCCCCGCTGCCGGATGCGCGCATCGTCATGCGGCCGCTACGTCCGGCGCTGTGGCGTGAGCTGGGGATCGCCCATCGGGCCGGCCCGGTCGAACGGGCCACGCAGCACGTGCTCGATGCGCTGCGGGCGCTCGGCGCGCGATAGCGGGCCGTCGTGCGGCTGGCCCGTGCGGGCCGTACGGCCTGAACGCAGGTTCAGAGCCGGTTGTCCTTCGCCAGCGTGAGCACGCGCGCCCAGCGCTGCGCATCGCGCTTGTCCATCATCGGCAGCTTCCATTCGCCGCGCACGGCGTCGCGCACGCGCACGACGAGATGCCAGCGGCCGTCGATCGGCGCGGCCTCGCAACCGTCGAGCTGCGACAGCGTATAGCGGCCGTCCGCGCTGTCATGCGACAGCCACAGCAACCCTTGCGTCGTGGACACGCGCAACTCGCCCCACGCGCGATGCACGATATGCGTCCAGCCTGCTTCCTTCGTGTTCGGTGCGATGTCGCGGCGGCGCTTGAGCCACCACGCGATCAACGCGATCAGGAGCGCGGCGGCGAGCACGGCGGCCGCGATCGCGACCGGCTGGCCGAACTGCGCGGCGATGACGTGAAACAGGTGAACGGCGCCCCATCCGAGGGCGATGAGCGCGAATAGCGCAATGAAAATCGGCATGTCGAATCGGAAAGGAGGACGGGCCGGCGCAGGCAGCGCACCGGCCCGTTGCACACGGCATTACCGGCGGCGGTGAATGTCGTGCGTGACGAAGCCCGCGTCGTTGGTGGGCAGCGCGAGGCCGTCCTTCACCGCGAGCGTCTTGCGGATGTCGTCGAGACCCGCGGACCAGTGGTCGCGCATCGTCGACAGACCGAACTGATAGTCCTTGTAGTGATGCTCGTACGCCTTCTGCTGATAGATCAGATGCTGGATGTTGTACTTCTTCCCGCTCGACATCGCTTCGGCTTCGACGCACCACGGATCGTTCTTGCGTTGCTCTTCCGGCACCTGTTCGAGCACGTGGCGCAGCACGTTGCGGTAGCGCTGTTCGCGCTGCAGCGTGTCGGTCACGAAACGCGTGCGGCTCGAATACTGCACGTCCTTCGTGCGCTCGGCGACGTCGGCCATCGTGCGCGGCAGCGGCCCGCGCGCGCTCCACAGATCGACCTGGAACGCGAGCGTATCGCAGCGCGGCCGGGCGCGGAGCACTTCCATCAGCGGCGTGTTCGACACGACACCACCGTCCCAGTAATACTCGCCGTCGATCTCGACGGGCGGGAACGCGGGCGGCAACGCACCGGACGCCATGAAATGCTCGGGCGCGAGACGGATGCGCGAGTTGTCGAAGTACACGAAGTTGCCGGTGCCGACGTTGACCGCGCCGACCGACACGCGCGTCTCGCCCGAATTGATCCGGTCGAAATCGCACAGCTTGAGCAGCGTCGTGCGCAGCGCCGACGTGTCGTACCAGCTGATCTTTTGCGGATGATCGGCCACGCCCGGCAGCGGCGGCGGGAAGCGCGGCACGAAGAACCCTTGCTGGCCCTGCATCATCGCGCTCGCGGCCTGCGACGCGGTGAAGAACGTGCGCACCTGATCGATGCTGTTGAACAGCGCGAATTCGAACGCGGCCGGAATCGCGGGAAAGAACGCCGGCTGGCAGATCGTTTCCCAGAACTCACGCAGGCGCTCGACGCGATGCTCGGGCGCATTGCCGGCGATCAGCGCGGTGTTGAGCGCGCCGATCGAGATGCCCGCGATCCAGTCGAGCGGAATGCCCGCCTCGTGCAGCCCTTCGAACACGCCGGCCTGGTACGCGCCGAGCGCGCCGCCGCCCTGCAGGACGAGCGCGATCGTTTCGTACGGCAGCGACCGCGCAGCGGCCGGTGCGCCGGCTTCGTGGTGCAGGTCCGCCGCATCCACGGCCTGCTTTTCGGTGCGGGCGTGCGGCTTCATTGCATGAACCAGCCGTGGCTGACGATGAACGACTGGCCCGTGAGCGCGGCGCTCGGGAACGCCGACAGGAACAGCACCGTCTGCGCGACGTCCTGCACCGTCGTGAACACGCCGTCGACCGTGTTGCCCAGCATCACCTTCTTGATCACTTCCTCTTCGCTGATGCCGAGCTCCTTCGCCTGCTCCGGAATCTGCTTGTCGACCAGCGGCGTGCGCACGAAGCCCGGACACACGACGTGCGAGCGCACGTTGTGCTTCGCGCCTTCCTTCGCCAGCACGCGGGCGAGGCCCAGCAGGCCATGCTTGGCCGTCACGTACGCCGACTTCAGCGGCGACGCTTCGTGCGAGTGCACCGAACCCATGTAGATTACGACGCCGCCGCGATCGTCCTTGTACATGTGCTTGAGCGCGGCCTTCGTCGTCAGGAACGCGCCGTCCACGTGGATCGCCTGCATCTTCTTCCAGTCAGAGAACGAATAGTTCTCGATCGGGTTGACGATCTGGATGCCCGCGTTCGACACGAGGATGTCGACCGAGCCGAACGCTTCGGCCACCTTGTCGATGCCGCTGTTCACGGCGTCTTCGTTGGTCACGTCCATCGCGACGCCGATCGCCTTGCCGCCTGCCTTGTTGATCTCGTCGGCGACCGCGTTCGCGCCGTCCTGGTTCAGGTCGGCGATCGCGACGGCCGCGCCTGCCTTGGCCAGTTCCAGCGCGATTTCCTTGCCGATGCCGCTCGCGGCGCCCGTGACGACTGCGGTCTTGCCATTCAGGTTGCTCATGTTCGAATTCCCGTGGTGAAAGGATTGACAGGGAGAAAGGACTGCGGACGTGTTACTGAGCCAGGTAATCGTAGACGACTTCACCGAGGCCCAGCGTCAAATCCGCGACGAGGTGGCGCGCTTCGACGATTTCGAGCACCGGCAGATCGGCCACCGGCGCGAGCGCGTGCGGCGCCAGCTCGAGCGATGCGGGGCCCGTCCACGCGCCCTTCATCTTGATGTCCTGCATGTAATAGCGCACCAGTTCGCAGACGCGTGCGGTGCCGTCGACGTGCGGGATGATCTTCAGCAGGAAATTGGGGCCGGCGAGCCGTTTCGTCTGCTCGTCGATGTCGAGTTCCTTGTGCTTGTAGCCCATCGTGCCGGTCGCGACGCGCACCTTGCCGTAGTCGAGTGTGCCCAGGATGTGATCGGTGTTCACGTGCAGCGTGGGCGACGCGAGCTTCTTCGGGAAGCCCCACAGCTCGCGGCCGCCGGCGATCGGCGGGTGATCGTCGAGATACATCGCGAGCGTATAGCCGCCCGGCTGGCCTTCGTATTCGACGGGGATCACCTGGCCGCTTTCGGTGTAATCGCCGAAGCCGGTCGAATCGGCCATGCGGATGAATTCGTAGTGGACGAGCGGCTCGGTGACCTGCAGCGGCTCGGGGACGATTTCACGGAGGCGGTCCGGATCGGTGCGGTACGTGATGATCAGAAACTCACGATCGACGAAACGGTACGGGCCCATCGGGAAGGCAGGGCTGGTCAACGGCATCGCAAACGCTTTCGATCGGACATCGCTGGGTTTCATGCGGACTCCTTGTTGTTGATCGCTTCGTGGATGAGTGGACGTAATCGTATGCCTGTGCGTTGCCGTTGTGCGATGCCGCATCTGGAATTAATTGTTGCCGATTTCGAATAATTTGCGGCGTAAATATTGAGATGAATGAGACAAACGGCCTGGACGGCGTGCCGGCCGGGCGATGGTCGCAGGCGTCGATGACGCCCTCATGTGAAAAGGGTGAGTCTTTACGGGAGAGGTGGTGAGCCCTTACGGGAGACGGTCGCGCGGGAATATGACAATTGTGTGAACTTGTGTTGCAGTGCAGGCTCTAAGTGCGTTCGCCGCGCGCGCCTCGCCCGGGCGGCGGCCGCATTAAGCACCGCTTAAGCGGCCACGCCCTAGCATCGTTCGACTCCGGCCGGGCAACCGGCCGATCTTTTACGCCCCACGCAACCGGATTCATGCAGAACCTCAATCTCGCCCTCTTTTCCGCCATCAACGCCGGCGGTGCACCGCACCCGGGCGTCGCCCGCCTCGCGATCTTCGCCGCCGACTGGCTCGTCTATGCGCTGCCCGCGATGCTGCTGCTGACCTGGCTCTTCGGCGCGCGCCCCGCGCGGCGCCAGGCGATCGAAGCCGGGGTCGGCGTCTGCGTGGCGCTCGTGCTCGCGCAGGTGCTCGGGCATGTCTGGTTCTCGCCGCGCCCGTTCATGGCCGGCGTCGGCACGCAGCTGATTCCGCACGCGCCGGACAGTTCGTTTCCGAGCGATCACATGACGTTCGCGTGGAGCATGGCGGTCGGCCTGCTGCTCGGCGGCACGACGCGGGTCACCGGTTTCGTGATGGCCGCGATGGCCGTGGCGATCGCATGGGGGCGCATCTATGCGGGCGTGCACTGGCCGTTCGACATGGCGGGCGGCGTGCTGGTCGGCACGGTGGGCGCGCTGGCCGCGCACCTGTACGGGCAACGCGTGACCGCGCTGCTCGAACGGCTCGGCGATTCGGTGCATGCGGTCGTGATGGGACGCCGGCAGGCGCCGTAAGCGGAACGAGGCGGAACGCAGCGGCAGGGACGCCGTCAGCCGGGCGAGCCGGGTGTGCGGGCCGATTCGGCCGAGGCGGACGGGCCGTCGCTCGCGTCGTGCAGTTCGGGCGTATCGGCCGGATGCCGCGCGGCATCGCGGTCGAGGGCGCTTTCCTTCAGGATCGCGCACATCGCGACGAACAGCGCGAGGACGACCGCGGCGAGGCCGCAATAACCGGCGATCTTCAGATGGCGAAGGAAAGGCGAAGCGTGGCTTGCTTTTGTCATGACCGGGCGCTCCTGGACGGGCTGCGGCGGCTGTCGCCCGACAGCGGCGTCGCAGACATACATATATACCAGCCGCGATGCCGGTGCCAAGCCCACCGCTGCGCCGGCGCCACGATTGTTTCGGCCGCCGGTCGAGCGGGCGCTCCCGGTCAGTCTTCCAGCGTTTCGTGCACGGCCGCCGCGCCGCGCTTCCAGTAGGCCGCCGCGCGGATGCGCGACTTGTCGACGCCGCGCTCGCCGGTCAGGTGCTGGCGCACCGCGCGCATCGACAGCGCTTCGCCGGCCGCCCACACGTAGCCGTCGCCGGACGACGGCAAAGGCAGATCGCGCACGGCATTCAGCAGCACGTCGCCGTCCGCCGCGTCGGCTTCGGCGCGGAAGCGCCAGATTTCATGCACGTCGGCGCGCGTATCGAACGAGATCTGCGCGGTGCGATCCGCGACTTCCAGCACGACCGCCGCGCGCGCGCCGGCCGGCAATTCCTCGAGGCGCCGCGCGACGGCCGGCAGCGCCGTATCGTCGCCGATCAGCAGATGCCAGTCGAAACCGGTCGGGACGACGAACGAACCGCGCGGGCCGCCGATGCCGAGCCATTGGCCGACGCGTGCCTGCGCGGCCCACTGCGATGCCGGGCCCGGATGGTTCAGCACGAATTCCAGATCGAGTTCGCGGGCGGCGCGGTCGAAGCGGCGCGGCGTGAAGTCGCGCGCGACCGGCTTCGGTTCGCCTGCCGGAAACTCGGGGCCGTTCGCACCGAGCGTCGGCAGCGCGGGGCGTTCCGCGCCGGGCGGCGGGAAAAAGACCTTCACGTGATCGTCGAACGATGCGGATTCGAAATCCGCGAGATCGGGGCCGCCGAGCGTGACGCGCAGCAGATGCGGCGTCACGGCATGCACGCGCAGCACCTGCAGCAGGCGGAACTTGAGGGTGTGGCGCACGCGGGTCACGGTGCGCTCGGACGTGTTCTGCATCAATCCGTTCTCCTTGGGTGGTGACGGGGCGGCGCGCATCACGCGCCGGCGCCGCCTTCGATTTCGGCCGTCGCGCGGCGCATGATGGCCGCGATGCGGCGCTGTTCGTCGGCATCGGCGGCGCTCTTGTGCAGCAGCGCGCGCTTGAGCGCGAGACGGGCCTCGACGAATTCCGGCAGCCAGCCGGCCTGCGATTCGTCCTGCGCTTCATTGCCCGCCGATTCCCCGGCGAACGCGCGGCGCATGAACTCCATCTTGCGGGCGAGGTGCGTGAGGCGGGCGAACAGCGTGTCGACGCGTTCGCGCTGGGCGTCGAGATGTGCGCGGCCTGCGTCGGTCAGCGCATAGCGCTTGCGGTTGCCTTCCGCCTGCGACGCGACGAAGCCGACTTCCTCGAGGTACGTGAGCGCCGGATACACCATGCCGGGGCTCGGGCTGTAAAAGCCGTTCGAGCGCGTGTCGAGCGCCTTGATCAGTTCGTAGCCGTGGCTCGGTTGTTCGGCCACCAGCGCGAGCAGCAGCAGTTGGAGGTCGTCGGAGCTGAACTGGCGGCCGCGCGGCATGCCGTCGTCGCCGAAATCGCCAAAGCCGCCGCGTCCGCCCCGGCCGCCGAACGGGCCGCCACCGCCAAACGGGTCGTGGCCGCGGCGATGGCGGCCGATCGCGTGCAAGACGCCGGCGAACCAGTCAGGGCCGGCATGCGCACCATGACCGTCGCATCGGGCATGGCCGCGGGAGGGGTTGTGTCGCATGATCGTGTCCTATATGTCGTAAAACATATCTAAAGATATATATCGAAAGATACAGCGTCAAGGGGATTATTGAGGGCGGGATGGTGGTGGGGGCTGTGGTGGATGGCCGGTGCCGGCGTGGTTCGTGGGCGCGCTCCGTCGAGGGCGCCGGTGGATGGCTCCTCGATAAACAGAGGGCGCGATGCCGCATCACGTGCCGCTGCCGTCGGGTGACCATTCCCGAGGCACTGTCGTGCCGACACCCCCTGCGTTCGCCGACTATATCGCGGGATATTTGCCGCGGCACGACGTGATTCATGAATAAGTTAAACGGCGGCGATTATAAAAACACCAGAGAAAATTATTTATAAAATCGAAACGGTTTTATTTTCGACCGGCCAAACAAAACTTCCGCGCGGGCAAAGATCAATTATCCCGCTCCGTCGTTCAATTTCGTCGTGCCGGCCTTGCGCATGACTGGAGGCATCTCGGGCGGCGATGAAGAATTTCGACCCTTTATTTGCACCCCGAAAATTCATCGAAAAGGTAAAGCATTGCAATATAAAATCGTTATCCAGGTATGCCGGTTGCGGAGCACGATTTTATTTGGCAGGATTTTCATCGAGGCGCTCGGTTTTAAAACAACAAAGTAATCGACCATTCAATTTACTGAAATGACGCGCGGCGCTTGGGTAACGCCCGGCAAGGCAACTGACCAGAAAAACAGGTAACGAGGCGGCGAACGGGCGGCACTGTTCGCGATCATCGAATCAATCGCTTGCCCGGCAGCGTCGATGCGTCACTCGAACGATCCGGGCGAATCCGACACGGGGCGGCCATGGCGATACTCAAGAACGACGCTTCCGGAGACGCATGCCTGCTCCGCGCGTATCACGTGTTCGGCCGCGACGACGCGCGCTGCGACACGGTCATCCGGGATGGCTCGGTGTCCCGCGTCCATGCCCATATCCGCTGGGTCGGCGGGCTCTGGGAACTCCACGATCACAGCAGCAACGGCACGTCGGTATCGGGCGTATCGCTGCGCGATGGCGAGCATGCGGTGCTGCAGCAAGGCGACGTGATCCGCTTCGGCAGGGCCGGCACCGCGCCGTGGCGGGTCGAGTCGCTCGACGATCCGGCCGATACGCTGTGGCCGATTCGCGGTGCCGCCGCGCCGATCGTGCTCGCGCCGCGCCAGATCCTGCCGGTGCCTGCCGCGCAGCCGGTCACGATCGTTCGTTCGCCGGCCGGCGAATGGCTGTGCGACGACACGTTGCCGCCGCGCGCGCTCCATGACGGCGACGAAGTGTCGACCGGCGACTTCGCGTGGCGTCTCGCGCTCGCGCGCCACGGCTCGACGGTGATGCTCGCCGCCCCCGCCGATCCGGCCGCGCCGGCGCCATTGCTCGAATTCCTCGTCAGCCGCAACGAGGAGCACGTGCGCATGCTGCTGCATGTCCGCGGCGGCGTGGTCGACCTCGGCGAGCGCGCCCATCACTACAGCCTCGTCACGCTCGCCCGCGCCCGCTCGGCCGACATGCAGGCCGGCTACGACGCCGCCACGCAAGGGTGGATCGAACTCGACCGGCTCGCGCGCATGCTCGGCATCGACGCGTCCCATGTCAACGTGCAGATTCATCGCGCGCGGAGCCAGTTCGCGGCGCTGCCGGGGCTCGGTGCGAGCCAGCTCGTCGAGCGCCGACGCGGCAGCGTCCGTTTCGGCGATGTGCCGTTCCGGGTGATGCGCGGCGAGCATCTCGAATGCGAGTCGGTGCCGGCCGCCGGGCCGCGTATCGGCGTGCCGCGCGCGGTGCCGGGCCCGATCGTCCATTGCCCGTGAACGCGGGAGAACCGGCCGTGCTGCCGACCGTATCCCGCGCCCTCGCCCGGCCGGATGCACCTGAACCGCCGAAGCACGCGGTGCCTTTTGCAACGCTCGCCGGCAAATGGCATTACCGGCTCGGCCCGCTGCTCGGCGAAGGGGGCAACGGCGTGGTGTTTCGGGCTACCTGCGACGAGACGGGGCACGCCGTCGCGATCAAGCTGATGCGCGACGATGCCGCGCTGACCGTGCCGGAGCGGATGCACCGGCGTGCGCGCTTCCGGCGCGAGACGAGCCTGTGCGAGGCGCTGCGGCATCCGAACATCGTCGCGCTGCTGGACCGCGGCGAAGCGCCCGACGGCCGGCTGTTCGCCGTATTCGAACTGGTCGAGGGCCGGACGGTGCGCGACCGGCTCGCGGCGGACGGGCCGCTGTCGGCCATCGACACGGGGCGGCTGATGACGCAGGTGCTCGACGCGCTCGCGGCCGCCCATCGGCGCGGCATCGTGCATCGCGATCTGAAGCCGCAGAACATCGTGATCGCGGTCGCCGACGACGGGCCGCACGCGAAGCTGCTCGATTTCGGCATCGGCGCATTGCTGCCCGGCACCGAAGACATCGCGCGCCAGACCGCGACGCTCGCGACCGAAGTACTCGGCTCGCCGCCCTACTGCGCGCCGGAGCAATTGCGCAACGAGCCGCCGACGCCCGCCAGCGACCTGTATGCGTGGGGCCTGATCGTGCTCGAATGCCTGACGGGCGAGGTCGTCATGCAGGGCGCCAGCGTGGCCGAGATCCTCTATCAGCAACTGAGCCCGGTAGATGTCGCGCTCCCGCCGTCGATTGCGTCGCTGCCGCTCGGCGCGGTGCTGCGGCACGCGCTGAACAAGAATCCGCGGCAGCGTGCCGCGTCGGCCGAGGCGCTCGCGACGCAGTTTCGTGCGCTCAACTTCGCGGCGCTGGTCGGCCAGTTCGACGCCGGTCGCGCCGGTCGGAAGGCGCGTTCGCGCCCGCTTGCGCCGCGCGGCGAGACGCTCGCCGAAGTGGGCGAGTACCGGCAGATCACCACGCTGTGCTGCTGCGTGACGATTGCCGGCGAGGGCCGCCAACGCCATGCCGGCACCGAGCACGGCATGGCGCTCGACGGCTACGAGGAACAGTGGCTGACGAAGTGCGCCGATATCGCGGTCGGTTACGGCGCGCATGCGGGCGGACGGCTCGGCGACACGCTGCTGTTCCATTTCGGCCTGCAAGGCGACATCGACCGGCCCGCCCGCCGGGCGGTGCGGGCGGCGCTCGACATGGTGCGCGTCGCCGGGCGCGCGCGGTTGCCGGTGCCGCCAGCCGCCGGCGGCCGTGCTGCCGAGGGTGAAGAAGGCTGGCGGGTCGAAGTGGCCGCCGCGATTCACGTCGGGCAGGTGCTCGCGCATGCGTCGCACATGTCGGGCGTCTCGACGCCCGCCGCGGCGTCGCGGCTGCTGCGGCTGGCCGGCCCCGGACAGATTCTGATCAGTGACGATGCGCGGCTCGTGCTCGAACGGCATGCCGATTCGCGGCCGACCGCGTTGCGGCTCGCACGGGCGGGCCTGGTGTCGCAGCCGGTTCATGAATTGCTTGGCGAGCGGCACGCCGATACGCCGTTCGATTCGCTCGACGCCGGCAGACGGACACCCATGGTCGGCCGCGCGCGTGAGTTCGACGCACTGCTGCGCGCGTGGCAGGACACGCTCGGGCGGCATCGTCGCGCGCTGCGCGGCGAGCCGGCGCCGCTCGGCGTGCCGCGGCTCGTCGTCGGCGAGGCGGGCTTCGGCAAGTCGCGGCTCGTGCACGAGCTGTGCGAGGCCGTGCGGACCCGGGGCCACGCGTTCGCGCAGTGCGGTTGCCTGCCAGAACGCGAGAATCATGCGCTGTTTCCGGTCCTGCGGTTCATCGCCGCGCACTGGCTCGTCGATGCCGATCGCGCGCCGGGCGTGGCGCTCGCGGCGATCGACGCGATGATCGCGCCGCTCGATTGCGACCATGCGGCGGCGCGTGTCGCGCTCGCGACCTGGCTCGGGCTGCCCTGCGACGCGAACGGGCTCCTGTGGTCGAGCGCGCGCGAGCAGCACGCGCTGTTCGACGTCCTCGAGCAACTGCTCGTATCGCTCGGCAACGGCGCGCCGGTGCTGCTCGTGATCGAGGACGTTCAGTGGCTCGATCGTTCGACCGAGGAGTTTCTCGCGTATCTGCGGCGCTCGCCGCGCGCGGCGGCACTGTGCATCGTGCTCACGTCGCGCCCCGACAGGCTCGCGCGCTGGCGCGGCGCGGCCGACCGCGTGGTGCTGCGCCGCCTGCCGCGCGACGACGCGCAACGCCTGATGTCGGCGCATCTCGGCCCGGGCGCGTTCGATCCGGCGTGGCTCGATCGGCTCGCCGATCGCACCGCGGGCATCCCGCTGTTCATCGAGGCCGTCGCGCGCGAACTGACGGTGAGCGGCGCGGACGGTCCGCTTGCCGGGCCCGCGGCAACGGACCCTTATCCGCTGCCGCTCAGTCTCGGCGGCATGCTCGGTCTGGCCTTCGACCGGATCGACGACGCGCGCGACACCGCGCAGCTCGCCGCGACCATCGGGCTCGAAGTGGATGCGCAACTGCTCGCCGATGCATCGCCGCATGATCGCTCCACGCTCGATGCCCATCTGCGGCTGCTGCTCGAAGAGCGGATCGTGTACGCGCAACATCGGCGCGATCGCGTGTTCTATGCGTTCCGCCATGCGCTGATTCGCGACGCCGCATACGAATCGATGCCGCCGGCGGTGCGGCGCGGCAACCACGCGCGCGTCGGCCGTGCGCTGCTCGCGCGGGCCGATCGCGGCGCCGGTGCGCACGCGTTCGGCATCGCCGGGCACTTCGCGCGCGCCGGCGCGTGCGCGGACGCGATCGCCCAAGGCATCGACGCGGCGCGGCGTGCGCTCGAACATTCGCGATACGACGACGCGATTCGCTACGGGCAGGCCGTATTCGACTGGCTCGCGACCGCCGATCACGCCCAGCGCGAGCACGACAGTGCGCGCATTCGCGCCACGTTGACGCACGCGACGATGGCGCGATTCGGCTGGGCCGATCCGCAGATACGCGAGCATGCGGAGCAGTTGCTGCGGCAGACCCGGACGCTCGACGACCCGGAGCTCGAGATCAGCGCGTTGTGGACGCTGTCGACCTACTACCACGTCGCCGGCGACCGTCCGACCGTGCGCCGGATCGGCAAGCGGCTCGACACGCTCGCGACCGAGCGCGGCGAGGCGGGCGTGCAGGTCGCGGCGGACGCGATGCGCGGCATGAGCCTGTGGGTCGACGGCGACTATGCGCGCGCCCGTGCCGCGTTCGACGCGGTGCTGGCCGGCTACGACGCGCGGCGCGACGCGGGCCACCGGCGCATCCTGGGGCTCGATACGCGTGCGTGGACGATGGCGTCGCTCGCCAGCGTGCGCTGGTGCATGGACGACGATCCGCAACCGTCGCTCGCGATGGCGCGCGAGGCTGTGTATTGCGCGACCTGCCTCGATCATCTGCCGACGCTCGGCGTCACGATGATGTACCTCGCGCGCACGCATCAGCTCGCGGGCGACCGCGACGCGGCGCGAGCCGTGTCGGAGGCGATTCTCCGGCTGGCGGATGCGCACCGGCTGCGCGCGGTCGGGCACTACGCCGCGATCATTCATGCATGGACGCAACGCGATCGCGCGGGCGTCGTCGCGCATCTCGACGCACAGCGGCAGTCGGGCGGCCTGCTCGGGCTGACCTACTACGCGTCGCTGCTTGCCGAGCTGGATGCCGAACGCGGCGACTATGACGCGGCGCTCGCGCAGATCGGGGAGTGCCTCGCCTGGTGCGAATCGAGCGGCGAACGGTATTACGAAGCCCAGCTGTTGCTCAAGCAGGGCGAGTACTTGCGCCGCGCCGATCCGCGTTGCGGCGGCGTGGCCGCGCTGGACGCGTGCCGGCGCGCAGTCGAAATTGCAACGACGGCGGGCATGGGCCGGATCGCCAGGCTCGCCGAAGCGACGTTGCAGTCGTTGCCGTAAGCAGTTCAAACCGTCATTCAGGAGAGCATAAAGATGAGCAAGGATCTTCGATTACCGACGTACGAACAGTTTCTCGAATACCGCGCGACCGTCATCCGGGCAATCGCCCTCGCCTGGCATTCGCCGGCGTTTCTCGACAAGCTCGAAGCCGATCCGGTCCACGCATTGCGCGAGCAGTTCGACTATCACTTTCCGTTCAAGCTCGACCTGAAGGTGCAGCTCAAATCGTCGGAGTGGACACCAACCGTCAACGGCGACTGGACGGCCGGCCAGAAAAACAGGCTCACGCTGTACCTGCCGCCCGCGCCGGTGGACGACGCGCAGTTCGCGCAGGCGCTGGCTGCGTACAACGCGGACCACATCACCATCATGGAATGACTCCGGGGAAACCGACATGGCAAAGGACAACGCTAATCCGACGCTCGAATCGATGCTGGAGTTTCAGAAGGTCTATCTGCGCGCGATCGCGCTCTCGTGGCGCGACCCGGCGTTCAAGGCCGAACTGCTGGACCGGCCGCTGGATACGCTCGCGAAATACTTCGGCTATCAGTGCCCGTGGATCATCGACATCGACATCGAGAAGACGGGCGGCGATCATGGCTGGACGAGCGACGGGAAAGGCGGCGGGAGCTGGAACCTGCCGCGCAACGTGATGACGGTCGGCATACCGGAGCAGCCGACGCACCTGGACGAGGAGGCCGTGGCGCTCGCGGCCTACTGCGACGCGGGGCCGTGTTACCTGTTCACCTGCTGTTGACCGGGCGCGGCCGACCCGCGCACCGTCGCATGGCCCTGGGCGGTTGCCCGGGGCCGCGCGACGTTTGTCCGACCCGTCGCACGGAACCCGACGCATGCTCGATGACCTTTCGCGCGTATTGCGCTTCAAGCCGCACCTGCTCGTGCTCGATGCCGGGCCCGAGACCCTGTTCGTCGTCGACGAATTCAGGCGCGCGATGCTGTCCGGCGCGATCTTCGTGCGGATCGCCGCGTGCCTGCGGGCGCGCATGACGATTGCCGAGATCGTGACGTCGCTGGCCGGCACGTTCGGCGAATGGGACGTGCTCGCGCGGCTCGATCATCTGGTGCGGCGCGGCTACGTGCGCGCCGATCCACCGCACGCCGACGATGCGGCGCGCGGCTTCTTCGAACGGACCGGGCTCGACGGCGACGCCGCGTGCGCGCGCATGGCCCAACTGCGGGTCGCGGTGGAGACGTTCGGTGCGGCCGGTGCGGCGCTCCGGCGCGCGTTCGACGCGGCTGGTATCGGCATCGCGAAGGAGGCCGAACTGACCGTCGCGATCGTCGATACGCACGACCGCGACGATCTCGCCGCGTATGCCGCCCGCGTGGCGGCGCGCGGCGGTGCGCTGCTCGTCGTGGCGACCGGCGGCGTGCAGACGCTGATCGGACCGTTGCTGGCCGGCGGCGCCGCGCTCGCCGAGGCGCCGTGCATCGAATGCGTGCGCTACTGGATGCGCGTCAACCGGCCGGTCGAGGCGCTGCTGGCGCGCCATCACGGCAGCGACGCGACGCGTGTACCGGTGGCCGCCTCGCGTGCGGCCGCCGCCGCCGCGGCCGCGCTCGTGGCCGCGACGGTCGAGCAGCTCGCGGCCAACCGCGCGGTCGCGGAACGTGCGCAAACGCACATCGTTGCGCATCGACTCGACACGCTGGCCGTCGAACGGCATCGCGTGGTCAGGCGGCCGCAATGCCCGTGCTGCGGGAATCCCGCGTGGATGCGCGAGCAGGCGGCGCGGGCGCCGCGACTCGCCGGGGATGCGCCGCTGGCGCGGACGGACGGCGGCTACCGGAGCGCCGATCCGCAACAGGTGTTCGCGCGTCACGCGCATCTGATCTCGCCGGTCAGCGGCGCGATCGCGTATCTGCATCCGATGCCGAAGCGGCACGCGGGCCTGCGCAAGGTCTATGCGTCGGGCTTTCTCGTATGCCCGGCCGCCGTGCCGGACAGCAACCGGTTCGACCGGCTCTGCTCCGGCAAGGGCCGCACCGACGAGCAGGCCCGTACCAGCGCGCTGTGCGAGGCGCTCGAACGTTTCAGCAGCGTGTATCAGGGCGACGAGGCGACGGTGACCGGCAGCCTCGACAGCCTGCGCGCCGATCCGGCCTGCGACGCCGAGCCGATCCATGTGAACGCGCTTCAGCAGTTCAGCGAACGGCAATTCGACGCGCGCGACGCGATCAACGCGTTGACTCGCGATGTGCGCAAGCAGGTGCCGCCGCGCTTCACGTCGCACGACGTGATCGACTGGACGCCTGCGTGGTCGCTCGTGAACGGCCGGCGTCGCCTCGTGCCGCTGAGCTACTGCTACGCGGAAACGCCCGACAGCGCGCAGGCCACGGCCGCCTGCGTGCACAACCCGAACGGCTGCGCCGCCGGCTCGAGCCTCGACGAGGCGATTCTGCAAGGCATGCTCGAGTTGATCGAGCGCGATGCGGTCGCGATCTGGTGGTACAACCGGATCGCGCGCCCCGGCATCGATCTCGCGGGTTTCGACGATCCGTATTTCGACGCGCTCGTGCACGAATACGCGACGTTCGGATGGCGCGTATGGGCGCTCGACATCACGACCGATCTCGCGGTGCCGACCGTGGTCGCGCTCGCGGAGAATCCGCAGGACGGGCGTTTCTCGATCGGTTTCGGCTGTCATCCCGATGGCCGGATCGCGGTGCAGCGGGCGCTGACCGAAGTCAACCAGTTGCTCGATATCGCGGCGGATGCGCCGCATCCATGGGATCGCGACACGCTTTCGTCGACCGGATTTCTGTATCCGGCGGCAGGTATGCCGGCAACGACGCCTTCGACGTGGCGGCGGCCCGATGCCGCGTCGTTACCGGCGGTGATCGCGGAGTGTGTCGAGCGCATCGCGGCAGCCGGCATGGACGTGCTCGTCGTCGACAAGACGCGGCCCGACATTGGCTTGTCCGTGGTGCAGGTGATCGCACCGGGGCTGTGCCATTTCTGGCCGCGTTTCGGCGCGCGGCGACTGTATTCGGTGCCGGTGGCGCTGGGTTGGCGCGCGCAGCCGTGCGACGAAACGGCGTTGAATCCGGCGCTGCTGTTTCTGTGACCTGCGCGCGCAATCGCGTTGTCGGCGAACAGCGCGGGCTGCCGGAACGCCGACCGTTCGCGTCCGCGCCGGATCAGAACCGCGTACTGAACCCCACCCGCGCGATCGACTGCAACGCGCCGCTCGATGCGCCGTTCGCGTCCATCACGCCGTTGATCTGCGCGTTGCCGCCGTGGCTCGCACGTTGATGCACACCGGCCACGTACACCATCGTGCGCTTCGACAGCCAGTACTGGATGGCGGCGAGAAACTGATGCGCGTGCGTGTCGTCGAGCGTGTCGTTGCCTTTCATGTACGTGTAGCTCGCGCCGATCACCCATACCGGCGACGGCCGCCAGGCGGCACCGGCTTCCGCCGACCACGCGCCCGCGCCGTTGCGCGCATTGTGCACGGTCGTGAAGAGCGCCTTGCCCGTGACCGTACCGACCGTGTAGTGCACGCCCGCGCCCCAGTTGCGTACGCTGGTGGGCGGCAGTCCGTCGGCCGCGCCGTATTTCTGGTTCGTATAGGCGGCGCCCGCGCCGAACGGGCCGTGGTCGTAGCTGGCGCCGACGCTGACCGTGTTGTTCGCGCCGATCGACCCCGCGACGTTGCCGAAACCGTATAGCGCGCCGAAGGTCAGGCCCGACAGCGACGGGCTCGTGTACTTGACCGAATTCGCGACGCGATTGCTGCCCGCGACGCGGTCCCAGTCGAACGCACCGGTCGGGTTGTTCGGCAGCGCGAGCCGATCGAACGGCCCGTTGCGAAAGCCGTACAGGCCGACGAGATCCTGCGCGATCTCGTTGCCGCTGGCGGCCAGCGCATCGACCATGAATTCGTACTGGTTGCCGAGCGTCAGCGTGCCGTACCGGTCGTTCTGCAACCCGACATAGGCGGTGCGCGCGAACAGCCCGCCGCCGATGATCGCGCCGTTGCCGAGCGAATACTGGTTGACGAGCCGGAAGATCGCACGCGTGCCCGCGCCGAGATCCTCCTTGCCCTCGAAGCCGAGCAGGTTCGGAAAGAAGATGTTGTCGTCGAATTTCGCGGCGCCGTGGCCGCCTTGATTGCTGACGTAGCTGATGCCGGTATCCATCAGCCCGAACATCGTCACGCTGCTCTGCGCGAACGCCGCGGCCGGAAACGTGCAGGCCGCGAGCGCCAGAAAGGTCTTTTTCGTCATCTCCAAAGTGCTCCTCACATGATCCGATCGAGCCGGATATTTTTAATTGGACTACTGATTGATATGAAGAAACATGAACCGGGCGAACCCGGTTCGGCGACGGTCAAAGGAAGCGGTGGTGCGCAACGGGTATCGGCAGGTCGCGTCGATCCGGCGACCTTCCGCGGCCCGCGCGCCGCGCGCTAGACCGTCGAATATCCGCCGTCCACCGGCACGACCGCGCCGGTGACGAACGACGCGCCGGGCGAGCACAGGAACAGGATCACTTCCGCGACTTCGTCGGCCGTGCCCCAGCGCCCGAGCGGCGTGCGCTCAAGAATGCGGCGCGATGCCAGTGGGGCGGCCATCAGAGCGCTGCTGAGCGGCGTGTCGATCCAGCCCGGCGCGACCGCGTTCACGCGGATGCCGTGATCGGCCCACGCTTGCGCGAGCGAACGCGTGAGCTGTGCGATACCGCCCTTGCTCGCGCTGTACGCGGGCCGGTCCTTGCTGCCGAAGTACGTGTACATCGACGCGATATTGACGATGCTGCCGCCGTTGGCCGCCAGCGCGGGCCGCGCGGCGTCGGATGCCCGCATCACCGACGTCAGGTTCACGTTCAGCACGTGCTCGAACTGGTCCATCCGGTATTCATCCGCGTGCCGGCTGATGCCCACGCCGTTGACGAGCACGTCGAGCCGCGGCAGCGCGGCGATCGTGCGCGTCAGCGCCGCGCCGTCGGCCACGTCGAGTTCCACGCATCGGACACCGGCATGCACGGGCGCATGCGGGCCGGTGGCGTCGAGCCCGAGCGCGACGACCGATGCGCCGGCCTGCGCGAACCGCAGCGCGGTGCGCGCGCCGATGCCCGATGTGCCGCCCGTCACCACGACGGACTGCCCGTCAAACGCCCACTGACGACTCATGCTCGATGCTCCCGGTGGTGGACGCGCGACGGGCCGGCCGTTGCGCGGGTGAAACGAGGATCTTGATCTGCGCGCGATCGGCGAGCAGCGCGTCGAAGCCGTCGGCGACGGCATCCTCGAGCGACACGGTGCGTGTGACGATCGACGTGAGGTCGAGCGCGCCCGACGCGACGATGCGCAGCAGGTCTTCGTACGCATGCCGGTAGCCGACGCTCGTGGTGACGGTCAACTCGTCGTTGACCGCGCGGAACGCGTCGAAACCCGCGTGCGGCATCAGGCCGACCATCACGACACGACCACCCTTGCGCAGTGCCCGCATCGCCGATTCGAACGTGGCCTGCAATCCGGCCGCCTCGAAACTCGTATCGACGCCGAGCCCGCCCGTGGCCGCGCGAATCGCGTCCTGCAGCGCGGCGGCATCGAGCGTGCGCGCATCGAACGCGTGCGTCGCACCGAAGCGTGTGGCGGCCGCGAGCCGTTCGGGCGACACGTCGACGGCGACGATCGTGGTCGCGCCCTGCAGCTTCGCGAGCATGATCAGCAGCAGGCCGATCGGCCCGAGCCCGAACACCGCGCAGGTCTCTCCGAGCCGCAGTTCGCCGCGCCGCAGCGCATGCAGTGCAACGGCGGCCGGCTCCATTACCGCGGCCTGTTCGAGGCTCACGCCGTCGGGCAGCCGATGCAGCATGTAGGCCGGCACGACCGCGAAGTCGGCCATCCCGCCGTCGCCCATCAGCCCGGCGAAGCCCATCGACACGCACAGGTTGTACGACCCCGAACGGCAGTACGCGCACTGGCTGCAGCGATACTCGGGTTCGACCGCGACGCGGTCGCCCGCGCGCAGCGTCGTCACGTCGGCGCCGACTTCGACGACGGTGCCGCAGAACTCGTGGCCGAGCGTCAGCGGCGCGGTGCGGCGCGACAGCGGATGCGGCGCATCGACCGGAATCGCGTGCGGGCCGTCCGCGTATTCATGCAGGTCACTGCCGCAGATCCCGCAATACGCGACCGCGATGCGCACGTCGCCGGGGCCGACGCGCGGCGTGTCGATTTCCACGAGACGGACGTCGCGCGGGCCATGCCATTGAAGTGCGCGCATGTCAGCGTCCTCAGAGATTGTGCGTATCGAGGCGGCCGGCCGCGGCGCCTGCGGGCGCGCGCTTGCGCAGCACGGCCGGCGCGGTTTCGACGAGGCCGAACGACAGCACGCATGCGAGGATCGCGCCGGTAGTCGAGGTCCACATCGCGAACTGCAGGCCGTACCTGTCCGCCGCGAAGCCGGCGACGGTCGGCGCGACGAAGCCGCCGATCAGCTCGCCGGCGCCCATGATCAGCCCGAGCGCGCTCGCGATCGCTCGCGGCGGCACCGTTTCGGCCGGGATCGTCGCCATGAACAGCGTGAAGCAGCCGAGGCCCGTATACGTGACGAACACGAGCGCGCCGAGCGCCCAGACCGAGCCGACGTGGATCAGCACGACCGGGCACATGGCCGCGATCAGCGCGAACCCGATCATCGTCGGCTTGCGACCGATCCGGTCGGAGATCGCCGGCACGGCGAAGCCCCAGAACACCCACGCGGCGCCGAGGCAGGTCATCACGACGCCCATGTCGGACGGCGCCAGGTGACGGCTTTCCACGAGGAACACCGGCGCGAACGAGATGATCACGACGAACCACGTGAGAAAGAAGCAGCTGATCAGCACGCAGAGCAGGATGTTGCGCTCCTTCAGCAATGCCCAGCGGCTGAACTCGGCGCCGCTTGCGGCCGGTACCGCGGCGGTATCGGCGTGCACGTGGCGCACGCCGCCGGGCGGCACTTCGCGCACCCAGCGCCAGATGCAGAACGCGATCAGGAAGCCCGGAATGCACGACACGTAGAACGCCTCGCGCCAGCCGTATGCGGTGGCGATGCCGATCACGACCGGCGGGCCGATCATCGCGCCGAGCAGGCCGGCGGCCGAGCCTTGCAGCAGGCCCATGTTCAGCCCGCGGCGGCTCGGCGTCGAACTCTCGACCATCAGCGATTGCGACAGCGGCAGCACGGGGCCTTCGGCGATGCCAATCAGCGCGCGAAACGCGATCAGGCTCGCGAAGCCGCCGACGAGCCCCGACAGCGCCGAGCACACGGAAAAGCCGAGCACGGCCGCGACCAGCAGCGGCTTGCGGGTGCCGCGCGCGTCGGACCATGCGCCGGTCGCGGCGCCTGACAGCGCCCACGTGAGCGCGAGCGCGGACGACACCATGCCGAGCTGCGTGTTCGCCAGGTGCAGCTCGGCCGACATGAACGGAAACAGGAACGACAGCGCGAGGCGGTCGAAGAACACGAAGCCGAACGTCATGAACAGGATCAGCAGCAGCCTGTTCTCGTACGTCCAGGCGCGCCTGGAGGAGGAGGGGGGCGTCATCGTGAGCCTCGCCGCGTCAGCGGAACAGCTTCTCGACCGCTTGCGCGCCGAGGCCGACCTTCTCGTAATGCGCCTTGCACATCGCGATGTACGAATGCACGTCGAAGTAGCCGTCGGGATTGCCTGCGTCGTCGAGCCAGATCAGCGGGCCCTTGACGATGAAGAACGCGCGCATCGGCTCGGGGTGATCGAACGCGACGAGCGTGTGGCCCTCGCCCGGCGTCTCGTACACGAAATCGCCGCGCGTCGCGGTCCATTCGTGTTCGAGGTAACCCCATTTCCCCGACAGCGTGTACGCGAACACCTCGTGCGGGTGATAGTGCCGGTTCACGAGCCCGGCTTCCTTCGCCATCAGGATGTCGCACCATTTGTTCTGCGACGGCGAGATCCACAGCGGCCGCGACGAAACCGTTTCGGTGAACGGAACGTAATAGCGCTCGTCGTCGGTGGCCGCGTTCGGGATGTAGGCTTCGGGCAGCGCATCGGGCTTGAACGGATTGGCAATCGCCGGAATGTTTTGCCAGAATTCGGATACGGCTTTGTCGACCACGGGGTGTCTCCTTCATGGGTTGTCGTGGGCTCGACTTTAGCCAGCCGGCGCGCGCCGCTCTTGACTGGGCGGGACGCATTGCTTGACCGCGCCGGACATTGCATCGCACCAGAATCCAGACGAACCATCCCCCCAATCCGTGCCGCTCCGCACGACAGGCGCCAGCAGGAGGCGACGTGACGAATTCGACCGTTTTTTCACGCACGCGAGGCTCGACGGCCGACGTGCCGGCGCGTGACCGGATGGCGTACTGGGATGCGTTCAACGCAGCGACGCTGGTCGGCCTGCGCTGCTCGTCGCTGTCGCCGGCCGGGCTGGAAGCCGAGAAGACCGATATCGCGCTGCCGGGCCTCGGCATCGCCGACATCAGCGGGCAGGATCACGTGATCGAGCGCAGCCCCGCGCTGGTGCGCCAGTTGCCGAAGGAGTCGCTGTTCGCGTGCCAGATCCTGAGCGGGCGCGCGTATTTCATCCAGCACGACCGGTGCCTGCTCGCGGAGGCCGGCGATCTCGTCGTCTACGACACCCGCGTGCCGTATCTGTTCGGATTCCTCACGCCGATGCGGCAGTTGCTGATCGATATCCCGATCACGACGTTCGACGACCGCCTCGATGCGGAACTGGCCGCGCTGCCGCTGCGGATCGCGCCGAAGCCGGGCGCGGGCGCGATGCTCGGCGCAACGTTGCGCGCGAGCGTCGAGCGGTTCATGAAGGCGCCGGTGGAGCGCGACGCCGCGCGGTTCGCCGAGCACACGCGCACGCTGATCGCGGAACTCATCGACGCGGAAGTGAACGGTGCGGGCGCCTCGCGCGCGTCGCTGTCGTACCTGCTGACCGCGAAGCAGTACATCGCGACGCATCTGGGCGAGCCGGAGCTCGCGCCGCAGGCCGTCGCCGACGCGGTCGGGCTGTCGCTGCGGCATCTGGGCCGCCTCTTCGCGGCCGAAGGCGAGTCGATCACGCAGCACATCTGGTCGGAACGGCTGTCGCACGCGCATCGCGAGCTGACGGATGCGCGGCTGCGCAAGACGAGCATCGGCGAGATCGCGTTCCGCTGGGGGTTTTCGAGCCAGGCGCATTTCAGCCGCGCGATCCGCGAGCGCTACGGCGCGTCGCCGATGGCGCTGCGCGATGCGGCGCGCGAGGCCGCGGGCTGACGGCGGTTTGCGGATGGTTCGGCGGCGGCGCGTGCATCACGCGCCGTTTTCGTTTGCGGCGCGCGAGGTGTGGTGCAGGTTCGGCGCGAGGAAGCGCGGTCGAACCGCGCGGCCATCGGCTGCCCGCCATTGCATTCATTCACCTGGCGCGCATCGCAGGCCGGCCGTGGAACCGCGATGCGGTTCCACGGCCGGCGCCGCCAGCGCCACGGACTTCAGGACGCGCTGGCTTCGTCGATCTGACGAACGTCGTCCTGATCGAGCGTGACGCGGATCGCTTCACCGAGCAGCGCGAGCTGCTCGAGCGACGTCGCGCTCGCGATCGGCGCGGTGATCGTCGGCCGCGCGATCTGCCAGGCGAGCGCGATCGCGGCCGGCTGCGTGCCGTGCTTCGCCGATACGGCGTCGAGCGCCGCGAGAATGCGCAGCCCGCGTTCGTTCAGATAGCCGGCGACGCGATCGCCGCGCACGCTCTTCTTCAGGTCGGCTTCACTGCGGTACTTGCCCGACAGGAACCCGCTCGCGAGCGCGTAGTAGTTGACGACGCCGAGCTTCAGCTCGCGCACGACGGGCTCGAGGTCGCGTTCGTAGTCGGCGCGGTTGAGCAGGTTGTATTCGGGCTGGATGACCTGGTAGGCGGGCAGTCCGTCGCGCACGCTGATGGCCGCGGCTTCGCGCAGCCGTGCGCCGCTGTAGTTCGACGCGCCGATGATGCGCACCTTGCCCGCATCGATCAGCGTTTGATACGCGCCGAGCGTTTCTTCGAGCGGGGCCGTGTCGGCGAGATCGCGGTGCGAGAAATACAGGTCGATGTAGTCGGTCTGCAGGCGGCGCAGCGAATCGTCGACGGCCTTCAGGATGTTGTCTTTCGACAGCCCCGCGCGCGTGCCGAGGAGCCCGACCTTGGTCGCGATCACGACCTGCTCGCGCTTGCCGGAGCGCTTGAGCCACTTGCCGATGATCGTTTCCGATTCGCCGCCGTGGTTGCCGGGAACCCAGGCCGAATAGACGTCGGCCGTGTCGATGAAGTTGATGCCGGTGTCGGCGAGCGCGTCGAGCAACGCGAACGATGCGTTTTCGTCGACGGTCCAGCCGAAGACGTTGCCGCCGAACGCGAGCGGCGAAACCTGGATGCTGGATGTACCGAGGGTGCGATGTGCCATGTTCTGCTCCGTAAGCTGCGGGTGACGGGAGGGGACTGCGGGACGTGAAGCCGGTCGCGTTGAGACGGCGAGCACGTGGCGAGGTTCCGCCGCCGGCGCACCAACCGGCGGGTTTCGCGCGCGTGCGCCGGCATGCCGGACGCGGTGACGTCATCACGGCAGCGACCTCCGTTCGAGCGCCGGCCCCGCCGCGCGCAAGGCACTGTATTTATTACCGATTTTCCGTGCCAGGTTAGGGAAATGACGCATGGCGTCAATGTTGTCGCGGCGCGTTGTCTACGATATCCTTTCATCCCAAAATTAAGGGAGGCAGCGGGCCGCTGCCACACGAACGAAAAATCATTCTGAGGCGGTCATGGCTGACCTGGCGGCATTCATTCGAACCCCGTTTTTCCAGCAAGACAAACGCCTGCTCGCGCTGTCTTTCCCCCACGACGACGCGCCGTCGGTGACCGACTCGTACGGGCGGCAACGTCCGGCGCGGCTGGTGGCCGAGCGTCTCGTCGCGCACGAGGGGCTCGGGATCGATTTCACGTTCGAGGTGACGCTGTTGTCGGGCGAGGCGGGCGTCACGCTGGCCGACATGCTGGGCAAGCTGCTCGCGGTGTCGATGGTGCGCCCCGACGGCGGCCTGCGTTATTTCACCGGTTACTGCACCGAGTTTTCGCTGGTCCGCAACGACGATTCGATCGCGGAATATCGCGCGGTGCTGCGCCCGTGGAGTCACTTCCTGCGGACCCGCGTGAACAACCGCCTGTTCCTCGGCCAATCGCTGCAGCAGCAGATCGGCACGCTGCTCGCCGACTATCAGGGGCTCGCGCCGTCGTGGGAGTGGCGCGTGCGCGGCGACGATCCGGCACGCACGATGAACGTCCAGGGCGGGGGGCTCGGCGAAAGCGACTGGAACTACATCGTTCGCCATCTGGAAGCCGTCGGGTTCCTGTACTGGTGGGAGCATGACGAGAAAGGCGTGAAGCTGATCGTCGGCGACGACAGCACGGTGCAGTGCCCGGCCGTCGACGGCCGCTCGCCGCAGATCCGCTTCCAGACGCACGACGGCCCGATGGCCGCCGACGCCATTTCGCAATGGTCCGCGGTACGGTCGCTGTCCGCCGGCAGTTACAGCGCGACGGCGTTCGACTTCAAGGCGCCGCATGCGGCCCACGCGCAGATTCCGACGCTGCATCCGCCGGGTGTCGCGCCGCAGGTCGAGCATCATGAATACGTGGGGCACTACGGCTTCGCGAAGCAGACGCGCGCCGGCGACGCGCTCGCGCGTGTGCGGATGGAAGAGATCGAGGCGGCCGCGACGCGTTTCGACGCGGCCGGCAATCATCACGGCATCCTGCCCGGGCGCTGGTTCCAGCTGTCCGATCACTTCAGCGTGGCGTCGGGCAGCCCGCAGGATCACGAGTACCTGATTCTCGAAGCCCGTCACGAAGCGGCGAACAATTACCTGCAGGCCGACGGCAAGCCCGAGTATCGCAACCGCTTCGTCGCGGGCCATCGACGTACGCCGTGGCGACCGGGGCGCGGGTTCAACAGCGAACCGGTGCGCGTGCTGGCGCCGCAAACCGCGACCGTTGCCGGCGCGAAGGGAGCCGGCAGCGTCGACGTCGACGAGTACGGGCGCGTCTGCATCGTCTATCACTGGGATCGGGCGGCGCAGATCAGCGCGCGGATTCGTGTGGCCGCCGGCTGGGCGGGCGGCGAGAAGGGCATGATCGCGCATCCGCGCGTGGGCAGCGAGGTGCTCGTGATGTGCCTCGACGGCAATCCCGACCGGCCCGTCGTGTCGGGCACCACGTACAACGCGGAACGGATGCCGCCGTGGGCGCTGCCCGACCAGCACGTGCTGACCGGCCTGCGCAGTCGCGAGCTGTCGGGCGACGGCGGCAATGCGGCGGGCGGACGCTCGAACCACGTGCTGCTCGACGACACGCCGCAGCAGCTCCAGCTGAAGCTGCGCAGCGATACCGACGCGAGCGAACTGACGCTCGGGCACAACGTCCGCATCGACGCGACCCAGGGGCGCACCGATCAGCGCGCCCGCGGCTTCGAATTGCGGACCGACGCGCATGGCGCGGTACGGGCGGCCAAGGGCCTGCTCGTGACCAGCGAGGCGCGCTACGACGCGCGTGCCCATGCGACCGACATCGGCGAGACCGTCGCGCGCCTCGACAAGGCGCACGACCTGCACGAATCGTTGTCGGGGTCCGCGCACGACGTGAAGGCGCAGGAGTCCGGCGATCAGGATGCCGTCCATCAGGCGCTCAGGACGCAGAACGACGGCCTGAGGGGCAGCGGCGGCAATCCGCAGCAGGGCGAGTTTCCGGAGTTCGCGCAGCCGTTCCTCGCGCTCGCGAGCCCGGCGGGGATTCTGGCGACGACGACGGGGTCGACCCATGTCGCGAGCGACCAGCACGTCGCGTTGACGAGCGGCGCCCACACGAGCATCGGCGCGGGCAAGAGCATGCTGGTCAGCGCGCAGGAGGCGGTGCGCGTCGCCGCGTTCGAGAAGGGCATCCGGCTCGTGGCCGCCGCGGCCGACATCGACATCCAGGCGCTCAAGGACAGCGTCAACGTGCTCGCCAAGCTGGACGTGAAGGTCGATGCGAACCGCATCACCATCACCGCGAAAGAAGAAGTCCTGATCAACGGCGGGACCAGCTATACGCGCTGGAACGGCAGCGGCATCGTGCACGGGACCAAGGGCGAATTCACCGCGCATGCGGCGTCACATACGTTCATCGGGCCGGACAGCCTGCCGGTGCCCGCGCGCGCGTTCCCCGGCACGGCGTGCGCGCCGTGCATGGTCAACGCGGCATCGATGGCGTCGCCGTTCGCGGCCAAGGCGTGAGGCAGGGCCGCGCATGACGAATGACCTGATCGCCGCGCAGGCGGCCGACGCGCTGCAGGCGGCGCTGTTGTCGCAGGACGGGCTGCGCGCTTACGTCCTGATCGACGGCGCATTGCTGGATACGTTGCCGGACGAGGACAAGGCGTCGTGGCCCGCGTTCGTCGCGGCCTCGCTGCTCGACGACGCCGACGACGAGGCGAGAGTCGTCGGGCCGCTGCTGTTCGAATGGCAGCCCGCCGCCGACAGCGCCGAGGCTGCGGACGCGATCGAGCCGCCCGGCATTCCGTGGCCGGCGGCGAGCGTGCTCGTGTCGCCGCTGTCGCTCGAGCGACTGGCCGCGCATCTGGCGCCGATGGTCGATGTCCAGCTCGAGCAGATGGAGAGCGTGATGCTGATGCGCTTCTTCGATCCGCGCGTGCTGCCGTTCTGGCTCGACATGCTGCCCGCCGCCCATCGCGCGTATCTGGCGCAGGGCGTGCGGCACTGGATTCACCGCGATACCGCGCTGCAGCTCCGGACGGCGGACATCGCCGCGCCCGCCACCGTCAGGCAGGCCGCCGAGTTTCCGCTGCAGTTGACCCAGGCGCAGGAAGACGATCTGCTCGCCGCCTGCTATCCGTACACGATGCTCGAGCGGCTGCGTGTCGAAAAGCCCGCGCTGCTGGCGTCATTGCCGGCCGCGCAGCACTACGGCTTCGTGCGCGATCAACTGGCACGCTGCCAGGCGCACGGCGCCGAAAGCGCGGCGTCGCTGCTGATCTATTGCGAACTGGCGTTGCGCTACGGCGCGCGCTTCGACGAGCATCCGGCGATGGCCGCCGTGTTCGACGCAGTGGCGCAGGGAGAGGCGTTTCCGGAGGCGCTGGCGCGGGTGCCGGCGGAGGACTGGCGGCGGATGCAGGAAGCGGCCGGGTGATGGCGCGTGCGCCACGCGACTCGAATGAAATCGACTGGAAGAGAAGGAAGTTCAATATGAACCGCTGCTGGATCACTTTGCTGTCCGTGATGGTTTTTTCCACGGCTGCGTGCAGCAAGAGCGTGAACGATGCCGAGAAGGACAGTTTGGCGCCCGGCGAAGTGAACAAATGGAACGACCCGAACTACGACATCATCACCGCCGGGTCCTTCAACTATACGGATTACGACATCTACGGCGTCTATCTGCTGCCGCCCGACAAGAACAGCCTCGACGACGCGGCGAGCGCCGACGGCGCGCATGCCACGCCGCGGAGCGCGAAATACTGGTCCGGCGGCGGCGGCTCGCGCCCGAGTCTCGCGTGGGATTTCCGCTGGAAGACCCCGAAGACGTTCAAGGTGTGGTGGGAGCGCGTGGTCGACAAGCGCGCGATGGAAGCGTCGTCCGCGAACTACGACCCGTACACGCACCGGGAAACCCAGCCGGGGATGGCGTGGTGCGAAGGCGAGATCACGGTCACGCGCCCGCCCGTCAAGGACAAGAGCGGCGGTATCGTGCTGCACTTCTTCCCCGATGGCCGCGTGGAAGGCGACATGGATTTCGGCGCCGACGGCCCGGACCCGAAGGTGGCCCTGTCGAAGCGCGACGCGCAGCGCAAGCTGACCGACCGCGCGTGCCTGAAGGAAATTCCCAATCCGTTCTATGGGCGCAAGAAGCCGGCCCAGTGGAATTGACGCTGGACGCGTGACCGGAACAGGAGCGTAACCGCCATGAGCAATCCCCCCCTCATTCGACGCATCACCGATATCACGCCGGTCGAGGACTCGATCCGCAACGGGCATCGCGAGGCGCTCGATCCGCTGCGGGTCGAGCAATGCAAGGAGTGTCCGAAACCCGTGTGGTTCACGGCCTTCTTCGACGGCACGGGCAACAACTACGGCGAGGACGGCAACGGTTCGACGGACGTCGCGAAGACCAAGTACAGCAACATCGCCAAGCTCGCGATGTTTGCTCATGTCCCGTTCAACAAGGCCAATCCGCGCACGATGGGCCGGTACGTCGAGGGCGTCGGCACACCCTGCAGCAAGGTCGGCGATTCGGGCAAGGGTATCGACGGCGCGCTCGGCATGGCGGCCGCGAGCAAGGGCGAGGCGCGCATCCGCTGGATGCTCCGCGAGCTCGAAAAGCACGTGGCGAACCACATGCCGGCCGTGAGCCAGATCAACGTGGCCGCGTTCGGCTTCTCGCGCGGCGCCACGGAGGCGCGGGCGTTCGTCCGCATGCTGACCGAGCAGCTGGCCGAGAACATCGGCGGTCGGCTCTGGTGGAACAAGAAGAACATGAAGGGGATGCGTCCCGAAGTGGTCGTCTACTTCATGGGCATTCTCGATACGGTGGCGTCGACAGGCTTCGGCGGCAGCCGCCTGGAGAAGGCGGCGCCCTACATCGTCGGCGCGATCCTCGGGCCGGTCTATGGCGGCATGCTCCACAGCATCGACAAGGGCGGCCATGCGGAATGGGCGAACGACATCCGCATTCCGGACTACGTGCGGGAGTGTGTTCACTATGTCGCATCGCATGAAGTCCGGGAGAAATTCCCCGGCGACTCGGTGCGCGAGGATCAGAAGCTTCCCTCGAACTGTCGCGAGGTGTATTACCCCGGCATGCACTCGGACGTGGGCGGCGGCTACGAGCGCAACTATCAGGAAGGGCGCACCAACGAGCTGGCCAACGTCGCGTTGAACAATCTCTATATCGACGCGTGGAAGGCCGGCGTGCCGTTTCGCGAGCCGAAGGAGATCGTGGAATCGGCCGGCGGGCTGTTCGCGATTTCCCCCGAGCTGGAGACGGCCTGGAACGTGTACATGGGGCAGGGCAACGAGCGGCGCGCGGGCGTGGCGTCGAACAGCGGCCGGCTCGAGTCGCAGATCATCTGGCACATGAACCGCTACTACCAGTGGCGCGCCAGCCGCAGCCGGCGTCTGCACGACGGCCGGCTGAAGCCGCCGGGCGGCGTGAATTCCTACATGGCGATTACCGACCGCGAATGGAACGAGGATGCGGATCTCATCCGTCGCGCCAACGGGGGCGTCCTGACCCGGACCATCTCGGAGCAGTACAAGGCGATCGACGCGGCCACGCGGGTCACCGGCAACTGGCTGGGGGGTATCGATCCGGCGGCGCGCGCGACGTTCGACCGGTTCTTCGATCACTACGTGCACGACTCGATCGCGGGTTTCAAGAAGCAGATGGAAGACGGTCACGTCGGCTTCGCCGAATCGAGCCGCTGGTCGGTCAACCGTCAGTACTTCATGGGCAAGCGCGGCAAGAAGTTCCTGTACTGGCGCTACGAGGGCGACAAGGCCGAGCAGGCCGCCACGCAACTCGCCAAGGTCGATCCGGCGAAGCAGCAGGACCCGACGGCAGCCAACGAACCGCAACTGGCCAGCAACCAGCCCGCGGCGATCGGCGGCGCGCTGCCAGACGCGACCTCGACAGCCTGACGCCGATCCCATACCGGTCGCGACCGCGGCCGGCTGTCCGACGTCGCGGCAGACAGGATCTGCCGCGACACGCCCCTCCCTACCGCAACTGCACGGCCGCGAGAAACAGCACCATGCTGCCGATCGCGCCGTCCAGCACGCGCCACGCGACCGCCTTGCGGAACCACGGCGCCAGCAATCGCGCGCCATAGCCGAGCCCGAGGAACCACACGACGCTGACCGTCATCGCGCCGATCGCGAACGCGAGCCGCGCGCCTTCCGGCTCGCGCGCGCCGGCCGTGCCGATCAGCAGGAACGTGTCGAGGTAGACGTGCGGGTTGAGCCACGTGAATGCGAGCGTCATCAGCACGATCGCGAGGGCGCCTTGCGGCGGCGGGGCGACCGCGTCGCCGCGCACGTCGAGCGTGTCGTGGCCCGGCTTGAACGCACGGCGCAGCGCGTTGATGCCGAACCACGCGAGATACGCGAGGCCCACGTACAGCACCGCATGGACGAAGGTCGGATAGCGCTCGACCAGCACCGATGCGCCGCCGACGCCCGCGCCGATCAGGATCATGTCGGACACCGCGCACAGCAGCACGATCTTGCCGACGTGCGAGCGCATGATGCCCTGGCGCAGCACGAATGCGTTCTGTGCGCCGATGGTGACGATGAGCGACGCGCACAGTGCGGCGCCGTGGGAAAAAGCGAGCCAGTTCATGATGGGGACAGCCGTGGAAGCAGTAGACGGATGAATCGGGTAGCGCTAGTCTGCGATCGGGGCGGGAATAAGAGAAGCTAAATCACCTAATGCGGATTAAGGAAATCTAATGCTCGACTACGCGTTGCTCGATGCCCTCGCGGCCGTGATCCGGCACGGCTCGTTCGAGCGGGCAGCCAAGGAGCTGAACGTCACGCCGTCGGCGGTGTCGCAGCGCGTGAAGCTGCTGGAGGAGCGGGTCGGCAGCGTGCTCGTCAAGCGCGGGCAGCCGTGCGTCGCGACCACGTCGGGCGCGCTGCTGTGCCGGCATACCGAACGCGTGCAGCTGCTGGAGGCCGAACTGGGCGGCCGGATGCCCGCGTTGCCCGGCCAGATCGCGAGCGCCTGGCCGACGCTGCGCGTGGCCGTCAACGACGACAGCGTCGCGACGTGGTTCATCGACGCGGTCGGGCCGTTCTGCACGGAGCGCGAGACGCTGCTTGACCTCGTGATCGACGATCAGGATTACACGGCCTCGCGCATTCGCGACGGCAGCGTGCAGGGCGCGGTGACCGCGCAGGCCGAGCCGATCCAGGGATGCCGGTCGGAGCGGCTCGGGCGAATCCGCTATCGCGCGGTGTGCTCGCCGGCGTTTTACGCGCGTTATTTCGATGCGGGGATCACGCGCGATGCGCTGCGCCGCGCGCCGTGCGTGATGTTCAATCCGAAGGACGGGTTGCAGGCGCGTTTCATCCGGCGCGTGACGCGCGCGGATCTCGATCCGCCGCAGCACTGGATACCGCACGTCGCGGGCTATCTGCGCGCGTGCGAAACGGGATTGGGATGGGGGATGTGCCCTGACCGGATGGTCGACCGGCAACTGGCGGCGGGCGAGCTGATCGACATGTCGCGTGGCCGAACCATCGACATCGATCTGTACTGGCAGAGCTGGCGTCTGTCGATCGGCTGGCTCGACGATTTCAGCGCGGCGCTGAAGGCGCGTGCCGCGCTGTTTCTCGATTGACCGGCGACGCCACGCGGGCGGCGCGCACGCGGTGCGCGCCGTGCGATGTCAGAGGTGTTGCAGGCCGTCGAAGTCGACGATCTGCACGTGGCGACCCTGCATTTCGATCAGGTCGCGCTTCTGGAATTTCGACAGCGTGCGGCTGACCGTTTCGAGCGTCATGCCGAGATAGCTGCCGATGTCCTCGCGGGTCATCCGCAGGTTGAATTCCGACGGCGAGTAGCCGCGCTTCAGGTAGCGCGACGAGACGTCCAGCAGGAAAGCGGCGACGCGCTCTTCCGCATTCAGCGAGCCGAGCAGCATCGTTTGCGACGTTTCGCGCACGATCTGTTCGCTCATCAGCTTGTGCATGCGCAACTGCATCGAGCCGGCTTCCGAGCACAGCGCCTTGAGCGCGCTGTACGGAATCACGCAGACGGAGCTGTCTTCCAGCGCGACCGCGGTGCGCGGGTGCGTATCGTCGCAGATGCCGTCGAGGCCGAGCGCTTCGCCGGCGAGGTGCAGGCCCGTGACCTGTTCGCGGCCGTCGTGGCGCGTCGCGACGGTCTTCAGCGAACCCGAGCGCACCGCGTACAGGTTGTCGAATGCGTCGCCTTCGCGGAACAGCGCTTCGCCGCGCTTGACCGGGCGTGCCGCGCAGATGACCGACTCGAGGCGACTGAGCGCTTCGGGCGCCAGGCCCTGCGGCATGCACAGGTGCCGCATCGCGCACGACGAGCAGTGCGGGGCCTGACGGGGAGCCCAGCTACCGGCATGGGGCGTGGCGGCGGGGCGGGTGGCGACGGGCGTCAGCATGATCGTTTACTCCGGCGTTGAATCGACGAAATCATTGTCCCACCGCAAGTTGCCGCTGTCGGGTGACAAAACGTCGCGACCGGGCGCACGTGCCGAACGCCGCTCAGGCAGCCGGCTCGTCCGCGTTGGCGGCGGCCGGAATCAGCAGCACCGGCAGCGTCGCGTGGCGCACGCATTGCTCGGCGATGCTGCCGAGTACGAGGCGGCGGAAGCCGCGGCGGCCGTGCGTACCGAGCACGAGCAGATCGGCGCCGAACGCTTTCGCGCCGTCGAGGATCAGCGACGACACGTCGTTGAGCGACGTCGCTTCGTTCAGCTGCGTTTCGCCCTTCACGCCGGCGGCCTGCATCAGCTTCGCGAAATCCTGCGCGAGCGCGTTGCCCTGCGCGAGGAGCTGATCGCGCAGCACGGACGGATCGTAGCCGGGCACGTTGTAGTAGATCGCGGCGTTCTCGACGACGTAGAACGGCTGCAGCTCCGCGCCGTGCGCTTTCGCGAGCGCCAGTGCGGCATCGAACGCATGGCGGGACGTGTCGCTGCCGTCGACGGCAACCAGAATACGCTTGTACATAGTGTCTCCGAGTGGCGGGTTGAAACGAAGTCGGCCGGATGGCCGAGCGGGCCGGGCAATGCTGCGAGGCAGAGTAAACCAACGGGCACGATCGTGCAGCGAGGTGCCTGTCGTGCCGCGCGGCCGCGTGGTTCCTGTCGCTGTCGCGCATGGCCATGCGCGCGACGCATGCTGCGCCGCGCGACGCGTGTCGCGTGAGGCGGCAAGCGTCGAGCCGCATTGCTGACGTAAACGTATGCGCACGCATCGACCCGGCCCGGCTGCAACCATGCCGATGCGCCGCACGCACCGCCATTCAATCGCAATCGCACCGTGGCGCCATGACTTCGGTCAATGCCTGTGCGTCGATGCGATGCGCGGCATGCATGACTGCGAAGCCGATGCCAGGGCGCGGAATCGTTCGTTGCGACAACGTGCGAGCGGGTATCGGCGTGCAGTCCGATCACACGTGCCGGTTCACCGCCATCGATTATCGTGATTGACCGATGGCGCCTCTCAAACGAACGACCGATTCAAACGCCGCGCCGGCTATCTCGGCACGACCGTCAACTCGATGACGCGCTCCGGCCGGCGGCTGTGGCCGGGCCAGTATGCGCTGCCGTACATCCGGTGAACGGGACCGAACGGCGCGTCGCCCGCGGGCGGCGTGTCGAAGCCTTTCTCGATCACCCGATAGCCGGCGCGCAGCGCAAACGCCGAATGGTTGCCGTCGGGGCGGCTGTCGAAACCGGCGAAGCCGTCGCCGGCTTCCGGCATCGCATTGACGAGCGACGCATTGCTGCACGTGATCTCGTCGGGCGAGATCGGCCCGGCCCCGGCGAGCCGCGACGCTTCGCGGTGCTTGCCGTCGGTGTCGACCGTGCTGTCGTGCGTGTCGTCGTTGTCGAGTTCGATGCTGCGCGGATGCGTACGACCTGTTTGAGCGGAGGATTCCATCGCGGCTCTCCTGGCGGCGACACGCTCCGGATCGAAGCAAATCCCGTTCCGGGCACGACGGGAAAAGGCGCGCGGGCGATCGCCGCGGTCGCGCGACGCGCACTGATTTGTCATGATTTATTTCAGCTAGAAGACGCGTTTTCTACAGAGTATGATTCTTTTCCTGCGAAGCGGCGACAGGGGATGAAGTCTCGCCGCCTCTGCCCGCGCCGGGGCGCCGCAGCACCCTTAAAGACGGGTAGCGAACAACAAAGCAAGGGACTAGAGGTGGCGGATTCATGCAAGCGACTACTGCCTTCACGCACCGCGGTTATCTGTTGAATTGCGCGCCCGCACGCGCCAGTGACGGTTCGTTCAAGCCCTACGTCGTGATCTCCCGATCGAGCGACGGGGAGCTCGTGGCGAACCGGTTTTTTCCGATCGAGCTCCAGTTCAACGACGAAGGCGACGCGATCGCGCACGCGCGCGACTGGGCCGTGCGCTGGATCGACGCGAGCAGCATCTCGATGTGACGCCGTCGCACGCGTGCGGCGCTGGCCGTCCGGCCGATCCCCGGGGTGCCGCTCCCGGACAAAAAACGCGGTAATCTTGCGGAACCCGTCACTTTATTAGCGGCCGCGCATCCGCGCGCGGCTGCTCGCATTGGCTTATGTCGACATCACCCGCCCGTCAGTGGGGCCTCGAAGAAATCGTCGCCGGCTTGCGCGAGTCGCGCGAGGAACTCCATCGCACGCGCCATCCGCGCGGCATCCGCGAACTGCCGTCGCGCGATGCGATCTGCAAGATTGTGACCGGCCTGCGCGCGTCGATGTTTCCGACGCACTACGGCGCGCCCGACCTGACCGACGAAAGCGTCGACTTCTACGTCGGCCACACGCTCGAAAGCACGCTGCGCGTGCTGTCCGAGCAGATCCGCCGCGCGCTGCCGTTCCTGCCCGAGCACGTCGATACGCCGTTCGCCGAGCTCGACGAACGTGCGTTCGAGATCGCGCGCGAGTTCGGCCGGCAGTTGCCGGCGATCCGCGCGCTGCTCGTCAGCGACATCCAGGCCGCGTACGCGGGCGATCCGGCCGCGCAGCACATCACCGAGATCCTGCTGTGCTACCCCGGCGTGTTCGCGATGATGCACCATCGGCTCGCACACGCGCTGCACCAGCTCGGCGTGCCGTTGCTCGCGCGGTTCATCAATGAAATCGCGCACTCGGCCACCGGCATCGACATCCACCCCGGCGCGCAGATCGGCCCGAGCTTCTTCATCGATCACGGCACCGGCGTCGTGATCGGCGAAACCGCGATCATCGGCGAGCGCGTGCGCGTGTACCAGGCGGTCACGCTCGGCGCGAAGAGTTTCCCGGCGGATGGCGAAGGCGCGCTGGTGAAGGGCAATGCACGGCACCCGATCGTCGAGGACGACGTGGTGATCTATGCGGGCGCGACGATTCTCGGTCGCGTGACGATCGGGCGCGGCTCGGTGATCGGCGGCAACGTGTGGCTCACCCACAGCGTGCCGCCCGGCACGAGCGTCGCGCAGGGCAAGGTCCGCGAAGGCGGGAGCGCCGAGAAGCCGTAACGCGGTGGGCGAATGCGCGGGCGTCGTTCCGCGCAACGCCGCGGATGACGCGCAATGGATCGGCGGCCGGGCCGCCGTCGGGCGCGCCCGGGCGTGAGCGGCGCGAAGCCGGCTCGGCCCGGCGTACGAAGGCGGCGCGCAGCTGCCTGCGTTCATCGAAGCCTCAGTGCTTGCCGTCCGGCGAGCGGTGCTTGTACAGCACGTCCTGATCGACGCGGATCAGGTTCTGGCCCGCATCGACGACGAAATCCACGCCGTTGTACGCATTGCCCGTGAGCAGCAGGATTGCGCTGGCGACGTCGTCGGGGCCCGCGATGCGCGCGAGCGGCGTCGATGCGCGGCTCGCGTGTTCGAAGTCGGCCTGCGTCTGGTCGTCGCTCGGCAGCATCAACCCCGGGAACACCGCATTCACGCGCAGCACCGGCGCGGACGACAGCGCGAGCATCTGCGTGAGATTGCCGAGCGCGGCCTTCGCGACTGTGTAGCTGAAATGGTCGCGGTGGAAGTTTTCCTTGATCTTCTGGTCGACCACGTTCACGACGACGCCTTGCGTGCCGGCCGCGCGGGCCCGCTCGTAGAACGCGCGCGTGAGCAGGATCGGCGCGCGGCAGTTGACGGCCCACGCCTGGTCGAACGCGGCGAGATCGAAGCTCGGGAAATGGTCCTGCCAGAACACCGACGCGTTGTTGACCAGCACGTCGAGGCGGCCGAAGCGTGCATAGACTGCATCGATCAGCGCGGTGATCTGCGCGGCATCGGACAGGTCGGCCTGCAGCGCCACCGCGTCGTGCCCGCGTTCGGCAATCGCGCGGGCGGCGGCCTGCGCGGCATCGGCCGAACGGTCGTAATGCACCGCGGTGCGATAGCCGTGCGCGGCGAAATACTCGGCGAACGCGCGCCCGGCCCGGCGCGCGGCGCCGGTCACGAGCACGACGGGCGCATGCGCCGTTTGCTTCGTCTGCTCCATCAGGTATTCGTCAGGTTGACCGAGGAAGGATTCGCGACGATCGACAGGAATTCGCGACGCGTCGACGGATCGGTGCGGAACGTGCCGAGCATGCGCGACGTGACCATCTCGACGCCCGGCTTGTGCACGCCGCGCGTGGAGATGCACTGGTGCGCGGCTTCGAGGATCACGCCGACGCCCTTCGGCTGCAGCACGTCGAACAGCGTGTCGGCGATCTGCACGGTCATCTTTTCCTGGATCTGCAGGCGCTTCGCGAACGCGTCGACGAGGCGCGCGAGCTTCGAGATGCCGACGACGCGATGGTTCGGCAGATACGCGACGTGCGCGCGGCCGATGATCGGCACCATATGGTGCTCGCAGTAGCTCTCGAAGCGGATGTCCTTCAGCACGATCATTTCGTCGTAGCCGTCGACTTCGCTGAACGTGCGCGCGAGGATGTCGCGCGGCTCCAGCGCATAGCCGGCGAAGAACTGCTCGTATGCGCGCACCACGCGCGCGGGCGTGTCGAGCAGGCCTTCGCGCGCGGGATCGTCGCCGGCCCAGCGCAACAGCACGCGGACGGCGTCTTCGGCTTCTTCACGGCTCGGCCGCGAGGCGACCGGCTGGGGCTGTGTGGTTTTCTTTCCCTTACCCATGTAGTGGCTCCATCGAAGGCCGCCTGCGGCGGCCGATATCCGGCCATTGTTTCATGCTTTCGCCGCTCGTGCGTGCGGGCCGCCGCGCCCGCTTCCTCACTTCGGCCATTCGTCCTGCTCGTCGTTGAACAGCGACGCGACGACGCCACGCAGCCACGCGGTGCGCGGGTCGTTGTGGTACTTGCGATGCCAGTGCTGTTTCAGGTCGAAGCGCGGTAGCGCGAGCGGCGGCTCGACGGGCACGATGAACGCGTGCTCGGCCGCATACGCATAGCCGATCGCGTGCGGCACCGTCGCGATCAGGTCGGTGCGGCTCAGGATGAACGGCAGGCTCATGAAGTGCGGCGTTTCGAGCACCGCGCGGCGCTGCATGCGCTGCTTCGCCAGATATTTCTCGAGCACCTCCTGGCTGCGGCCTTCGGCGCGCACCACCGCGTGCCCGCACGCGAGGAACTGCTCGACCGTGAACGGCGGCGTCTGCTCGAACGGATGGCCGCGCCGCATCAGGCAGACGAACCGGTGCGTGAACAGCCGCTGCTGGAAGAAGTTGTTGCCGTCGAGATCGGGGAAGTAGCCGACCGCGAGATCGATCGACCCGGCTTCGAGGCCGCGTCCGACTTCGTCGTGCGCGAGCGAGACCGAACGCAGGTTCGCGTGCGGCGCGTGCATCGCGAACGCCTGCAACAGCTTCGGCAGAAACACGATCTCGCCGACGTCCGACAGCGCGATCGAGAACGTATGCGTGCTCGCGGCCGGATCGAAGTCGTGCGGCGCGACGAGGCCGCGCTCGATCTGCGCGAGCGCGTCGCGGGCGGCCGGCAGCAGCGCCAGCGCGCGCGGCGTCGGCTCCATGCCGCGCGACGTGCGCACGAACAGCGGATCGCCGAAGTATTCGCGCAGCCGGCCGAGCGCCGTGCTCACGCGCGGCTGGCTCACGCCGAGCAGGTCGCCCGCCCGGCTCACGTTGCGCGTGTCGTCGAGCGCGACGAGGTAGGGAATCAGGTTCAGATCGAGCGTTTCCATGGCCGGGGCCGGTATCTCCAAAACGTATACAACATATCTCCTGAATCGCGTTGCCGCATAGTCGGGAAAGCGCTCAAATGTATTCCATTACTCGAACCAAAGTTCTGGAGACGAACAATGCGCACCCAAGTCGCGATCATCGGCGCCGGTCCGTCCGGCCTTCTGCTTTCCCACCTGCTGCGCCTGCAAGGCGTCGATTCCATCCTCGTCGAAGCGCGTTCCCGCGAATACTGCGAGAACCGCATCCGCGCCGGTGTGCTCGAGCAGGGCACGGTCGACACGCTGAACGAAGCCGGCCTCGGCGACCGGATGCGCCGCGAGGGGCTCGAACATCACGGCATCGAGCTGCTGTTCGACGGCCAGCGCCACCGCATCGACCTGTCCGAACTGACCGGCGGGCGCGCGATCACCGTCTATAGCCAGCACGAAGTCGTGCGCGACCTGATCGCGGCCGGCGTCGAGCACGGCCATCAGATGCACTTCGAAGTGAGCGACGTCGCGCTGCACGACGTCGAAAGCGAGCACCCGTTCGTCACGTTCAAGCACGCGGACGGCCGCGCGGACCGCATCGACTGCGATTACATCGCCGGCTGCGACGGTTTCCACGGCATCGCGCGCCAGACGATTCCCGCCGAGCGGCTGAACACGTTCGAGCGCGTCTACCCGTTCGCATGGCTCGGCATCCTCGCGGACGCGGCGCCGTCGCTCGACGAGCTCGTGTACGCACATCACGACAACGGCTTCGCGCTGTTCTCGATGCGCTCGCCGACGGTCACGCGCCTGTACCTGCAATGCAAGCCGGATGAAGACCTCGCCGCATGGTCCGACGCACGGATCTGGGACGAACTGCACACGCGCTTCTCGAACGACACCGGCTGGACGCCGACCGAGGGCCGGATCACGCAGAAGAGCGTGACGCCGATGCGCAGCTTCGTGTCGGAGACGATGCAGCACGGGCGCCTGTTCCTCGCCGGCGATGCCGCGCACATCGTGCCGCCGACCGGCGCGAAAGGGATGAACCTCGCGGTGGCCGACGTCCGCGCGCTGTCCCGCGCGCTCGGCGCGCGCTACCGGACGGGCGACGCGACGCCGCTCGAGCGCTATTCGGCGACCTGCCTCGAACGCGTGTGGCGCGCCGAGCACTTCTCGTACTTCATGACGAACATGCTGCATGCGTCGCCGGACGACTCGCCGTTCGTCAATCGCCTGAAGTTTGCCGAGCTGAAATACGTGACGCGCTCGCGGGCCGCCGCGCAGTCGCTCGCCGAAAACTACGTCGGTTTGCCGTTCGACGACGCGATGCCCCCCGAGGCAACCCGCCTTGACAACGCGCTGTGCGCGACTCTATGATCGGCCCATCGTTCGCTAATCGAATCTAGGTTCGAATGGCGAACAAAAGCCGGGGGTCGACGACGGCCTCCGGCGCGGCACGCGACACGCGCGTGTCCCCTCGACAGGCCGCGCACGAGCCGCGGGTTCGCATCAGGAAGAGACATGGTCAACAAGATTTTCGAATCGCTTCAGTCGGCGGTTGCCGACGTCCACGATGGCGCGACAATCATGATCGGCGGCTTCGGCACGGCCGGCATGCCGTCCGAGCTGATCGACGCGCTGATCGAACAGGGCGCGCGCGACCTGACGATCGTCAACAACAACGCGGGCAACGGCGAGACGGGTCTCGCGGCGCTCCTGAAGGCGAAGCAGGTGCGCAAGATCATCTGTTCGTTCCCGCGCCAGAGCGACTCGCAGGTATTCGACGCGCTGTACCGCGCGGGCGAGATCGAGCTGGAGCTCGTGCCGCAGGGCAACCTCGCGGAGCGCATCCGCGCGGCGGGCGCCGGCATCGGCGGCTTCTTCACGCCGACGGGCTACGGCACCAAGCTCGCGGAAGGCAAGGAAACGCGCGTGATCGACGGCAAGCCGTACGTGTTCGAGACGCCGATCCACGCCGATTTCGCGCTGGTGAAGGCGTACAAGGGCGATCGCTGGGGCAATCTCGTGTATCGCAAGACCGCGCGCAACTTCGGGCCGATCATGGCCAGCGCCGCGAAGGTCGCGATCGTCCAGGTGTCGGAAGTCGTGCCGCTCGGCGGGCTGAACCCGGAACACATCGTGACGCCGGGCATTTTCGTGCAGCGCATCGTCGAGGTGCCGCAGGCCGCGCACGCGGCCGAGCTGGCCGCCGAACGTGCTGCATCGCAAGCCGCCTGACCCACCTGGAGCAAACCGACATGAAACGACTGACCCGCGATGAAATGGCCAAGCGCGTCGCCCAGGACATCCCCGAAGGCGCGTACGTGAACCTCGGCATCGGCGTGCCGACGCTGGTGGCCAACCACCTCGACCCGAGCAAGGAGATCTTCCTGCACAGCGAGAACGGCCTGCTCGGCATGGGCCCGGCGCCCGCGCCCGGCGAGGAAGACGACGAACTGATCAACGCCGGCAAGCAGCACGTGACGCTGCTCACCGGCGGCGCGTACTTCCACCACTCGGATTCGTTCGCGATGATGCGCGGCGGCCACCTCGACTACTGCGTGCTCGGTGCGTTCCAGGTGTCGGCGAACGGCGACCTCGCGAACTGGCATACGGGCGCGCCCGATGCGATTCCGGCGGTCGGCGGCGCGATGGACCTCGCGATCGGTGCGAAGCAAGTGTTCGTGATGATGGAGCACCTGACGAAGCAGGGCGAGAGCAAGATCGTCGCGCAGTGCTCGTATCCGGTCACCGGCGTGCAATGCGTGAGCCGCATCTATACGGATCTCGCCGTGCTCGACGTGACGGCCGACGGCCTCGCGGTGAGCGAGATCTTCACCGATCTGTCGTTCGACGAGCTGCAGAAGCTGACCGGCGTGCCACTGATCGACGCGACGCAAAAGGCCGCCGCCTGAACGGCAAGCATGCCGGTGCGCGCATTCGAGCGCACGCCGGCACGCTTGGGTAGACAATAGGCGCACGCCGTTTCCCCATTCTGACGCCATGCTCGAAGACAGCGCCCGCCTGACCTCCCTGATTTGCGGCATCGAGCCGCTCAACCGGATCTGGTCGCCCCGCGCGACGATCCAGCGGATGCTCGACGTCGAGGCCGCCCTCGCGCGCGCGCTCGCCGCGCAGCAGGTGATTCCCGCCGCCGCGGTCGCGCCGATCGAACGTGCGTGCGACGCCGGCCGGCTCGACGCCGACGCGCTCGCGCACGGTGCGGCGCTCGGCGGCAATCTCGCGATTCCGCTCGTCAAGCAGCTCACCGCGCAAGTGAAGGTCGACGACCCCGAGGCCGCGAAGTTCGTGCATTGGGGCGCGACGAGCCAGGACATCATCGATACCGCGACCGTGCTGCAGTTGCGCGACACGCTCGACGTGCTCGAGCCGCTGCTCGACGAAGCCTGCGCGTCGCTCGCGGCGCTCGCGCGCACCCATCGCGCGACGCCGATGATCGGCCGCACGTGGCTGCAGCAGGCACTGCCGATCACGCTCGGCCTCAAATTCGCCCAATGGCTCGATGCGCTGCTGCGCCATCGCGCGCGTTTTGCCGAGCTGCGCGAGCGTGCGCTCGTGCTGCAGTTCGGCGGCGCGGCCGGCACGCTCGCGAGCCTGCGCGAGCATGCAGCCGGCGTGAGCGCCGCGCTCGCGGCCGACCTGAAGCTCGCGTTGCCCGCCGTGCCGTGGCATACGCAGCGCGACCGCATCGCGGAAGCCGCGTCGTGCTTCGGGATGCTGACCGGCACGCTCGGCAAGATCGCGCGCGACGTGTCGCTGCAGATGCAGACCGAAGTCGGCGAGCTCGGCGAACCGGCGGCTGCCGGCAAGGGTGGCTCGTCGACGATGCCGCACAAGCGCAACCCGGTCGGCTGCGCGGCCGTGCTGACGGCCGCCGTGCGTGCGCCGAACCTCGTCGCGACCGTGTTCGCGGGGATGGTGCAGGAGCATGAGCGTGCACTCGGCGGCTGGCAGGCCGAATGGGATGCGTTGCCCGATCTCGCGCGCCTGACGGGCGGCGCGCTCGCGCAGATCGCGCAGATCGTCGCGGGCCTCGACGTGAACACCGACCGCCTCGCCGCGAACCTCGACCTCACGCACGGGCTGATCCTCGGCGAAGCGGTGATGCTCGCGCTCGGCGATCGCATCGGCCGGCTCGATGCGCATCACGTCGTCGAGCATGCGTCGAAGGAAGCCGTGCGCACCGGGGCGACGCTGTTCGACGTGCTGGCCGCCGATGCGGCCGTGTCGGCGCACCTGTCGCGCGACGCGCTGGCGCGGCTGCTCGATCCCGCACATTACGTCGGCGAGGCGCAGGCCTATGTCGACGCCGTGCTCGCGCTGCACGCGGGTGCGAAATAACCAGGAGAACCTTGAGATGCCTTTCGCCACTGTCAACGGCGTGAAACTGCATTACCGGATCGACCGTGCCGCACGCGACGACGCGCCGTGGCTCGTTTTCTCGAACTCACTCGGCGCCGACCTGCAGATGTGGGCGCCGCAGATCCGCCCGCTCACGCAGCACTTCAACATCCTGCGCTACGACACGCGTGGTCACGGCCATTCCGACGCGCCGGCCGGTTCGTACACGATCGAGCAACTGGCGGGCGACGTGATCGGCCTGCTCGACCACGTCGGCATCGACTGCGCGCATTTCTGCGGCATCTCGATGGGCGGGTTGACGGGCGCCGCGCTCGCCGCGCGCTACCCGTCACGTATCGTGCGCGCGGTGCTGTCGAATACCGCCGCGAAGATCGGCTCGCCGGAAGTGTGGGCGCCGCGTGCGCAGAAGGCGCGCGCCGAAGGGATGGCCGCGCTCGCCGACGCCGTGCTGCCGCGCTGGTTCACCGACGCATTCGTCGAACGCGAGCCGCGCCTGTTCGATGCGATCCGCGACACCTTCGTGCATACCGACAAGGATGGCTATGCGGCGAACTGCGACGCGCTCAATGCGGCCGACCTGCGCGAGGAAGTGAAGGGCATCGCGTTGCCGGTGCTCGTCGTGACCGGCGCGAAGGACATGTCGACGCCGCCCGACCAGGGCCGCGCGCTTGCCGCCGCGATTCCCGGTGCGCTGCACGTCGAATTCGACGCCGCGCACATTTCGAACATCGAGTGCACCAGCGGTTTCAACCGCGCGTTGCTCGATTTCCTGACTGCGTGAGGCACCGGCGATGGACGACCAGGAACGTTATGAAGCAGGGATGAAGGTGCGTCGCGCGGTGCTCGGCGACGCGCACGTCGACCGTTCGATCGAGAACCGCACCGAGGTGACCGACGAATTCCAGAATCTGATCACGCGCTATGCATGGGGCGAGATCTGGACCCGCGACGGACTGCCGCGCCATACGCGCAGCCTGCTGACCATCGCGATGATGGTGGCGCTGAACCGCGGCGAGGAACTGGCGCTGCACCTGCGCGCCGCGCGCAACAACGGCGTGACGCGCGACGAGATCAAGGAAGTGCTGCTGCAGACCGCGATCTATTGCGGCGTGCCGGCCGCGAATTCCGCGTTCCATCTCGCGGACAAGATCTTCAAGGAACAGGATGGTGCTGCTGGTTAAGCGCCGGCAGTGATCCGATCGCGCGGCCCGCTGATGCTGGCGAGCCGTGACGATCAACGAACGCACCGGCAGCGAATCGGTGTGTGAACGAAGGAAAGGCGCGGCCACCAGGTCGCGCTTCTTGCATATATCAATGTTGGATGCGACCGATCGAGCGCTGACGCGCCCATTCGGCCGACAAGGAGACAAGCGATGAATCGCACACCCGTGGTCGATGTCCAGACCTTCATCAACGAGCAGCCGTTCGGCGGCTTTCAGTGGCTCGTGTTCCTCATGTGTTTCGTGATCGTGCTGCTCGACGGCTTCGATACGGCCGCGATCGGCTTCATCGCACCGTCGTTGCTGGGCGAATGGAACCTCACCAAGCCCGATCTCGCGCCCGTGTTGAGCGCCGCGCTGTTCGGCCTTGCGTGCGGCGCGCTCGTGTCGGGCCCGCTGTCCGACCGGCTCGGCCGCCGCTCGCTGCTGCTCGGCTCGGTGTTCCTGTTCGGCGTCGCGTGCCTGATGTCCGCGTTCTCGAACACGATCGGACACCTGACGATCCTGCGCTTCATCACGGGCGTCGGGCTCGGCGCCGCGATGCCGAACGCGGTCACGATGATGGGCGAATTCTGCCCGGACAAGCGTCGCGCGACCGTGATCAACCTCATGTTCTGCGGCTTTCCGCTGGGCGCCGCGTTCGGCGGGTTCCTCGCTGCGTGGATGATTCCGCATTTCGGCTGGCGCAGCGTGCTGATGCTGGGCGGCGTGACGCCGCTGCTGCTCGGCGTGTTGTTGCTGCTGAAGATGCCGGAATCGGTGCGCTTCATGGTCGCGAGCGGCCAGTCCATCGACAAGATCCGCGCCACGCTCTCGCGCATCTCGCGCGACGCGCTGAACGCCGGCTCGTTCGCATTGACCGAAGCCGCGCCGCAGACGGGCGGCAAGGGCCTCGGCGTCGTGCTGTCGCGTTCGTACATCGTCGGCTCGGTGATGCTGTGGCTCGCGTATTTCATGGGCCTCGTGATCTTCTACGCGTCGATCAACTGGATGCCGATCCTGCTGAAGGATGCGGGCCTGACGCCGAAGAGCGCGACGCTGATCTCGGCGCTGTTTCCGCTCGGCGGCGTGGGCGCCGTGCTGTGCGGCGTGCTGATGGACCGCTTCAACGCGAACCGCGTGATCGCCGTGTGCTATGCACTGACGGCGGTGAGCGTGTATGCGATCGGGCAGGCGGCCGGCAACGTCGGGTTGCTGGTGCTGGTCGTGTTCGTGGCCGGCGTGCTGATGAATACCGCGCAATCGTCGATGCCGGCGCTGGCCGCCGCGTTCTATCCGACCGAAGGGCGCGGCACGGGTGTCGCGTGGATGCTCGGCGTCGGCCGTTTCGGCGGGATCGCCGGGTCGTTCCTCGTCGCCGAACTGACGCGCCGGCATTTCTCGTTTGCGGGTGTGTTCGCGACGATCGCCGTCGCGGGCGTGCTCGCGTGTGTCGCGCTGCTGATCAAACAGATGGCGCGGCCGCATGGCGTGGCGCAGCCGGCAGGCAAGATCGAGTCGCTCGGGCATTGAGCGACGGGCGGGCCGGTGCGTAGCGCCGGCTCCGTGCAGGATCGATTCAGGCCGGTCGCGAGCGGAGCGACCGGCGCACGACAGCAGACCGGGCCGCCTTCGCGGCCCGTCAATATTTCGGCCGTCGCACCTTACTCCTCCGCGTCGTGCTCCTTGACGAAGTTGCGCAGATACGCGCGCAGCGCGGCTTCCCGGCCGCGATGATCGTCGTGGTTCGCGGCGCCCATGCCTTCCTCGTCGCCGAACAGCGTCGGCGGCGCGCAGTAAGTGCCGACTTCGATGTTCTCGCGCAGCACGCGGATATCGTGCGTGAGCGGGTGATACTCGGCGATCCAGTGCATGCCTTCGATGTGCTCGCCCGCTCTCAGCATTGGCTTCATCGGCAATCTCCATGCAGAGCAGCGGTGCAACCGCCGAAGCGGCTGCACGCGCCCGTACCGAAAGGGTACGCCTGCATCACGTGAAGCTCAACGGGCGCTTGTGAGCGCTTACTGCGGCAGCAAATGGGCGACGAGCGGATACAGCGACAGAATCAGCAGCACGGCCATCGTCACGTTGAAGAGGCGCAGCGCGCGGGGATTCGACAGGAAGCGCCGCAGGCCGAGGCCGAACGCGGCCCACAGGCAGATGCACGGGAAGCCGATCAGGATGAACACGACGGACATCCATGCGGCGTTCATCCCGTAGTCGGCGGACAGCCGGATCGTCGTCGCGGCGGTCAGCACCATCATCCACGCCTTCGGATTGACCCACTGGAACGCGGCGGCTTCGATGAACGTCATCGGCCGCGGCTTGGCGCCGTGCGCCTTCACTTCGCCCGACGTGCCGATGCGCCACGCGAGGTACAACAGGTACGCGACGCTCGCGGCTTCGAGGATCGTGTACAGCAGCAGCAGGCGCTTGAACGCTTCGCCGAGGCCGAAGCCGACGCACAGCATCAGGATCGCGACGCCGATGCTGATGCCGAACAGGTGCGGCATCGTGCGGCGGAAACCGAAGTTGACGCCGGATGCGAGCAACATCGTGTTGTTCGGGCCGGGCGTGATCGATGTGACGAGCGCGAACAGCATGCCGGCGGGCAGCGCGCTGAGGGTGAGGAATTCCATCGCGGATTCTCCATTCGGTTCTAGGCTGGGATGGAGATCAGTTTAGCGACGGTTTTCTGTACAGTACCGGTACAGTTGTGTTGTCGATTGCCGGTACGGGGATGTTGAATCACTTTGTGCGTACGAAAGGGGTGTTGGTTCTCAGAAAAGATGTCCGCAGTCTCAATAAGTTGTCTTTGAATAAATAGCGATTTTTTGATGGGACTGCGCGTGATACGCGTTTCAATTGAAAAAAAGAAGCGTAAAAGTCAATGACTTGGCGAATCTGGGCAATGTCGGATCGATGGCTTCTTCACATCGATTGTGAGGGCTTGTCCCGGGGCCGTCGCGAGACCTGTCGTCTGTGCCGGTGTGGCCCGCGGATGCTTGGGTATTGGCGTCACCCACTGGGAAGATATTCGGTTACTATCACCACGACGATCCTGTGCGCGAACGTCGAAGCTGCGAACTTCGCGCGTCAACCGAGCCTCCCTCTGAGGTTTGATCCGCCAGTTCCGTGCGCGAGAGATGCCGTCGGCGGCAAGCCTGCGGGTCGTCGTCCGGTCCTCGTATAGGGCGGCCGACGACGAAATTCAGTCACCGCGACGGTCCTGAAATTTGAAATTCTCTTTTGGGAACCGGTATGCCTAAGCAAACCGCACTGAAGCCAGCCACGCCCGCCAGCCACAGCGATTACGTTGACGTGAAAAAGGCGCGCGCCTTGGCACTGAAGCGTGCGGACAGCGAGCGTGCCGAGAAGCGGCGCGAAAATGACGCCCGCATCGATGTCAACGCGAGCAAGTGGCGTTATATCTGTCAGGAGAGTTAGATGGCGAATAGCACCGTGACGCTCAACTTTCCGAATCCCAGTCGCTCCTACGACGCTTCCAGACACTGTGTGTGTTTCTGGGGCTACGACAATTCTCGCGAGATTACCTTTCTGGTCGACGATGCGATGCTGGCGAAACTGAACTCCGACATGGATTCTGGCGAGCCCGCCTTGCTTGCGGCCTTCGACCGCAATCGCGACCGGATTCTTGGACTCGCCCGAAACCTTTACAAGGGAGGGCCCCAGAACCGGTACACGATCTCGTGAGGTCGGCCCCCGTTTGCACGCGTACCCTACGTGCGTCTTCTTTCTGACCTGCACTCGCCGCGTGTGCGGGTATTCCGGGGCTGAGAGGGGGCATGGATCGGTCGAAGGATGCGCTGCTTGATTGTCCGAACGCTGCAAGCACCGTCTCGACTTCTGCACTCCTGGCCCTGGGGGACTCGACTGGACAACCCAGCCGGATCATCCGCTTCGGGTATTTCACGGCGCACCGCGCGTTGCTCTGCCGTCAGCCGCGGACACCCTGGCCACGTGCTACAACGCGTTACGCTGCGGCACCTTGTCGCCCACGCAGGGATTCGATCTGTCCCATTTAGCAATCCTGTCCGAACTCTCGCTCTGCCTGTTGGCGTGGAAATCCGATGGCGCCCAGCGGTGGGCATTGCGGTGCAACCCTTCGAGCGGAAATCTGCATCCGACCGAGGGCTATCTTCTATATCCAGCTCTGCCCGGCTTCTCGCGCAACGTCTGCTTCGCGAGTTCAAGTCTCAAGCCGATGACGCTTCGTGTCGTTGGGGCGTCTTGGGTAGAGGCTGCAGCCACTGGAGGAGTGACATATGTCGGGTCAGCCATCCATGATCGAAAATCATCTGCTGGCAGCATTACCGGTAGAAGATCTGGCGCATATTTCGCCGCAGCTCGTGCTGGTCGACATGCCGTTGGGAAAGGTGCTGTACGAGTCGGGTGGTGCGCTCAGTCACGTCTATTTTCCGACGACGTCCATCGTGTCGCTGTTGTACGTGATGGAAGACGGTTCGTCAGCCGAAATTGCCATCGTCGGCAACGACGGGTTGATCGGCATCGCGCTATTCATGGGGGGCGAAACAACCCCGAGCCGCGCGATCGTCCAAAGCGCGGGACACGCTTACCGACTCGATGCGCGCATCCTGAAAGACGAGTTCCGTCGAGGCGGTTCGATGCAGCGGCTGTTGCTACGCTACACCCAGGCGCTCATCACACAGATGGCGCAAACAGCCGTATGCAATCGCCATCATTCGATCGATCAGCAGCTCTGTCGGTGGCTCCTGCTCAGCCTCGATCGCCTGCCATCGAGCGAACTGAAAATGACGCAGGAACTGATCGCCAACATGCTCGGTGTCCGCCGGTCGGGCGTGACGGAAGCTGCACTGAAACTTCAGGATGCCGGGTTGATCCGGTACAACTATGGGCACATCGAGGTATTGGATCGCTCCGGGCTCGAGAAGCGCGTGTGCGAATGCTACGGCGTGGTCAGGCGAGAATTCGACCGCCTGCTCCCTGATTTGAAGCGCCTTGAGAAACGACGCTGATGCCAGACCCGCATCCATGCCATCCCGCCCGTACGGCAGCGTACCGACTTCAGACGCTCGCACGCGCAGGCTGACTCATGACGCACGGACTGCAGATCGGCCGCAGACTTCATCGAGATGTAACCGCCGTGATCGAAGTGGGCCGTCGCGATCCGTATCGCTTGCGCAGTTTTATCGCGACTCGGGCGGCGCGAGCCAATCAATGACGAAACCGGGGTTGTGGAGGGAGCATGTTGATGAACGATTGCCCGAAATGGGAAAAAAACGTGAAGGACGAGCAACAAGAACAGGCGGAGGCACGAGCGACCGACGATGGAATGCCCGCGGTTCACCCGGAGCGGCAGAGAAGCCGTGCCCATTCGTGGAAAGCCGTTACACCCAGGCAACGTATTTCCGATCCAAGGAAACGTCTGGGCATGGGTTTTCTGCCGAACCTATAGCGCATGTGTAGCAAAACTCCTCGCTCTCAAACAGAACGTGGAGCCGCCCCAGCAAGGCGGAACTCGAAGCCGGCCAAGCGCCGGCTATTTACTTTGCCGCGTCGTTCGTGAAGACAAACGGCGCATGCATCACTTTCCCGCATCGGTGAAGCGACGCAACCCGGGCAGATGAATCCGCTGAGTCGCGTTCGGCAGCTACGCCAACACAAGTTCGTGGCTGGAGGACCGCAACGCTGGGTGGCCAATTCCTTTCGTACATTCGGCCACCAACGCTTCGCGGCTCATATGGCGCGATTTCGCCGCTGCATCGATCTTTTCGACGAGCTGCTTGGGGAGACATGGCAAGACCAGCACCGAACACGATGTCGGCCGGGCGATATCAATGAACCTCCAGATGCAAAATTGGTGCCGCCACGCGGAGCAAAGCGATGTCACCGCCATCGACGATTTTTCGGACTGAATGCCTTCGCAAACAGACCTCGTTTCGAATAGGCTGATGAGCTCGCCGTCCGCAAGGAATGCGTACGTTGGTGCAGTCAGAGAGCAGCCAGTAACCGGAGTTGATGTTCGCTTTCGGCCCCGCGAACCAGTGCGTAGGCCCGCATCTCCGTGCGCTCAAGGAGCGAAATGGATTCCGAACCGGAAAAGTCGCTCCATGCGTCGTCCTCGATCGAGGTCGGCGCGCCGCGGGTTCTCGCGAACGCCCGCAGGAGGGGGCTTGCCGCGCGGCGCAGCACGTGGCGGTCAGCGTTCAGAACATACGGTGGGCCGTCAGTCCGTAAGACGAGGTAGTACGGAATCGCATTGCAATCACTTTGCATGGTGGCGATACCGGTGAGGAAGAATGCGTGCGTTCAGCTGTGTGATTCACGGACATCGTTTCAACTAATATGGGACGATGGAGCGCGAAATCTCGATGCGATTACGTTGGGTGCGCATGTATCACGAGACCGGCAACGCCGGTCTCGTGTGCACGCGTTGT